>Ga0233425_10000081_pt1:0-237500 | contig 238758 bp, 209 predicted proteins | sample Watercolumn_Towu_2_FD_181712 | JGI IMG/M metagenome (GOLD analysis project Ga0233425, IMG submission 181712) | Freshwater microbial communities from Lake Towuti, South Sulawesi, Indonesia - Watercolumn_Towuti2014_140_MG | ecosystem: Environmental > Aquatic > Freshwater > Lake...
CGGTCGGGCTACGCCCGCCCTCCGCCGCACGCAGCGCAAGGCCATCTTCAACAAACCAGCATCATATCCGAAAAGGGGGTCCCTCTTCGACGCCGATCGGGGGTCCCTTTTGAACGCCGTTTGACAGCTCATCGACCCGAAATGTCGATCAGCGAGCTGAAGGGACCATATCGGACACCCTATATCTTGGCACCGCTGTGATCCTCGGTAAATGCCGCGATCGCGGCGCGAAATGTTCGGACGGACTGGGCAGCCGCGCGATCAAAGGCCGGCCGCTGCGCGGTCCAGCGGCCCGTTCGCTACGCGTTCGAGCGACACGATTCGGGTCAATGCCGCCAGAAGCTCGCTTGTTGCTGCATCTTGTTCCCATGTGTAAATCGACAGCGTCATGGGCATGACGGGCTCAAACTGCCGGCAGATATGAACCCTGTAGGGCTCGATCGTGGCAAAAGGCAGCATGGTTATGCCAAGCCCGGCTTCGACGGCGCGGAGCACGCTGACGAGACTGTTGCCCGTGAAGGCCAGATACCAGCGAAGCCCTGCGCTCTCGATCTGTTCGACCATCTGATCACGGTAAAGCCCACCCGGTGGAAAGGCGACCAGTGGGATCGGATCGGACCAGGGCTGCGCGTGGTCGGCGCTCTCGATCCACGCCAGCGGCTCGGAAAAGCTCGCGCGCGCGTCAGCCTGCGCCCGGTATTCCTTGACGATGACAAGGTCGAATTCCCCGTCGCGATACCGCCGTGACAGGTCGCGGCTGAGGCCCGTCGTGACATCCAGCCGAATATCAGGGTGCCGCGCGGCAAAGCGCGCAAACCCGACGCCCATCGCGGCCGTCATCAAATCGTCCGGTAGGCCGACCTGCAGGGTTCGGCTGCCTGAAGGATCGGCCAGCAACGCCGCGGCTTCCCTTTGAAGTGCAAGAACGCGCCGCGCGTAACCGATCAGGCGTTCGCCGGCAGGAGTGAGCTTCACCGGTCGGGCGGTGCGATCCAGCAAGGGCTTGCGGATTCTGCCCTCCAACCGGCCGATCTGCTGGCTGACCGTCGACTGAGTCGAGCCCAGGCGATGCGCCGCGGCTGTGAAGCTCCCGGCGTCGGCAACCGTTACGAAGGCCTCGAGCAATCTTGGGTCGAACACGGCTTCATCATAATTGTGAATGAAAAGCATTCAATCATTTCATTCGGAAATGAAATGGCAATGCGCTACGGGACGAATATCCCCATTTCACGGCTTCAGCGCATATCAGGATCAGATCGATGAAGATGTCCCGCCTCCTTACCGCGATCGCGCTTGGTCTCGTCGCCGCTCCGGCCGCGGCAGCAGAGATTTCGACCCATGTGCTCGACCTTGCGGCGGGTGTCGGGGGGGCCAATGTCCCCGTCACGCTTTCGAAGCGTGATGCCGCCGGAACCTGGGTGGAGGTGAGCACCACTCGCACGGACATGAATGGCCGGGTGCGCAGCTTTGGACCCGACGCCGATTTCGAAACTGGAATCTACCGGCTGCAATTCGATATGACCGCTTACCCGAACGCGGCGGCGACGCCGTTTTTTCCCGAGATTGCGGTGATATTCAATGTGTCCGACAAGGCTGGCCACTACCATGTCCCAGTGGTGGTCAGCCCCTACGGCTATTCGACTTATCGAGGCAATTGACGATGAATGGCCTGTTGCTGCCCCTGACGCTTGCTGTTGCGACCGCCCAGCCTGCGCCGGTCGCGCAGCGCACCGTTTCGCTCGACATGGCCAATGCGCTCGCCGAAGCGACGCTGGCATCGTGCCGGACGATGAACAGCGACGCGGTCGTCGCGATTGTCGATCGCGGTGGTAATCTCATTGCGCTCCAGCGGGCTGACAAGGTCGGGCCGCACAACATTCGCGCAGCCGAGCGCAAAGCCTTCACCGCCCTTTCGACCAAAGCAAGCACATCCGCACTGGCCGAGCGAGCGTTAACCGATCCGGGCGCGCGGAATCTCGCGCAGCTTCCTGAACTCCTGCTTCTGGGCGGCGGCCTCCCCATCCTGCATGACGGAGACGTGATCGGCGGCATCGGGGTCGCAGGCTCGGGTGGATCGGCAAGCAACGAGCAATGCGCCAGCGCGGCGCTCGCAACTTTCGCCCCATAAGCCGGAGCTTGGCATGCCCGCACTTCTGGAGCGAATGACCGGCTGGGTCTGGTCGCGCCCCTATCTCCTGCTGACATTTACCGCACTGTTGTGGGCTGGCAATTCGATTGTCGGTCGCGCGGCGCGCGATGTGATGCCGCCGGTCGCGCTAGCCTGGTGGCGATGGGCCTTGGCCTTTCTGTTGTTGTTGCCGTTTGCATGGCCCCATCTGCGACGAGACTTCGCTACCCTCAAAACGCACTGGCGCTGGCTGCTGTTGCTGGGGGCTCTGGGGATCGGAACCTTCAACACCCTCCTCTACACCGGCCTTCAAACGACCACGGCAGTCAACGGCCTGCTGCTCCAGTCGATGCAGCCTGCGCTGATTCTCATGCTCGGTGCTCTCGTTTTCGGGGAGTATGTCCGGTTGCCGCAGGTCATCGGCATATGTCTCTCGATCACCGGGGCGCTGATGATCATTCTGGGCGGTGATCTGTCCTCGCTTCTCGAACTGGAATTCAATTCGGGAGATCTCGTGATCTGCGTCGCGGTTGTCGTCTGGTCCTTCTATTCCGTTCTGTTGCGCAAACGTCCGGCCGTTCATCCACTGAGCTTTCTGGCGGCAACCTTCGTGATCGGCATTGTCGTGATCGCGCCCTTCTATCTGGCCGAGATCATTGACGGCCGATTGATAGAAAGCAGTTCTGAAAGCTGGATGGCGATTGGCTACGTCTGCCTGTTTCCCTCGCTTATCGCCTATCTCTTTTTCAATCGCGGGGTCGAGTTGCTCGGTTCGGCAGCAACCGGGCTTTATCTCAACATCATGTCAGTTATCGGCGCCATGCTCGCCGTATTTATCCTCTCCGAACCGTTCAGATGGTTCCATCTTGTCGGCATGAGCCTGATCGGCGCAGGGATTTTCAGCGCCTCCCGCATTGCTCGTCAATCAGTCGAACAGTCCATTCCTGCCGACCGCTGAGCATGGTTTGTCATTTTGGCGGCGCCCACCAGCGGGCGTTCATGCCGAATATTCGCGTCGGAGCGCCGCATCAGCACGAAAGACCGGGGTGGCGGTCGATCGAAACCGTTGCAATCGAGTGACGCTTGCGCTTCCGGACATGGAAAGGCGCCAACTTTCACGCTCGCGATGGGACCTGACACATCACGCCCCCGGGCCACGCATCGCGGAAGCGCCTTCGCTTGAAGGCCCCAAACCCAAGGCGCTGCGCGCGATCAGCAGCGCTTGCCGGAGCCGGCGGGTCCGGTTTGGGCCGATCCCATGAATTTCGTGAAATATCCGGACCGCCACCGTGCGGATTTCTGCTTTCCCTGGCCGGCGCCGGCCGTTGATCGAGGAAACGATGACGGGGTAGCGCGACAGGAACGGTTTTGGCTGCATGCTCATGTCCTTCCATTGAACGGCCCACGCCGCGTGCCGGGGCCCGCTGGCGCTTTCGATCCGTGTTTGCGCCTTCGTCCTTCCATCCACATAAATGGGGCGGCGATCGTCAGCAATATCGCGGCCATCGACAATAGCTCGCCGCGGACCAGACGCATGGCGATCGCGAGAGACAGAGCAATCAGGAGCGCGGGAGCGCTCCATTCGGGGTGATGCGATCGTCCGAAGGCGCTCCACACCGTGATGACCGATGCGGCCGCCACCGCGAAGCTCCCCAGAACCAGCCCGAGGGCTTCCATCAGGTCGCTGAGCATCTACACTATGGTTCGCCTGCTGGCGCCGATCGACCAATTGTCGCGAAGATCGGCGACGCGCATAATTATATCGCATTACGATATCAAAATCAATCGGGTGTTGAACCGGCCAGATCCCGCCGGACAAAACGTCTTCGCTTCGTCTCGGCGCTCTGCTGCGCTCGTCGCGCCTTGAGCAAGTCCTGGCGGGATAGTATCCCCACCACTTTGCCCGTCTCGCGTTCGACGATCGGCACGCGCGCAACGCCTGTCTCGACCATGAGGTCTGCGACAATGCCGCAGGGCGTTTCGGGATGAGCCACTGCTTGCGATGCGTCCGAAAGCGTTTCGCCGAGCGTCGCGGCCTCATCGAAAGCACCTATCTTCCATCGCAGCGCGTCCGATCGCGATGCGAGCCCGACGAGGCATCCCTCGGCATCGACGACAGGATAACTACGATGAATCGCCTCGTCGGTGAAAAATCGCAGAGCCGGGCCGATCGTCATTTCGGCCGGCAGCGTGTCAGGCGCGGGCGTCATGAGCTGGCCAGCCTGCTGCATGTCGAGCGGATCGACGATATATTCCTGCAGGATGTGCCGTCCGCGGCGAGCGATTTTCTCGGTGAGAATCGAGCGCCGCATACACAGAACGCTGATTGCATAGGCGAAGCCGGATCCGGCGATAAGGGCCGGAAGCGCATCGAAACGGCCCGTCAATTCTGCGGCAAATATGATGCCGGTAAGCGGCGCCCGCATCGCGCCACTCAGGATGCCCGCCATGCCGATCATCGCCCAGAAGCCCTGCGAACCGGGTAGCCAGAGACCGAGGATGTAGCCCGTTGCTCCCCCCAGAATGAGAAGGGGTGCGAGCACCCCGCCGGACGTCCCCGACCCGAGAGCCACGAGCCAGACAATGGCTTTTGCAATCAGCAGGACGATGGCTGCGCGCAACGCCATCGAGCCATCGATCAGCGACTGGATATTCGAATAGCCGGCGCCAAGAACGCGCGCATCGATCAAACCGCCAACGCCTACGACTGTGGCCCCGATCGCCGGCCACCACATCCAGTGGACCGGCAGACGGTGGAACAGGTCTTCGACCCGGTAGAGGAAGGTGGAAAGCAGCGCGGCCTGCAGGCCTGCAACTATCCCGATGCCGGCCGAGGCGGCGACGATCCAGCCGACGTCCGGCGAGGGCCAGATACCGGGGAACATCGCGCCATCTCCGATCAGTCCGGGGCGCCATGCAGCGGCGACCAGAACACTGATGACGACCGGAACAAAGCTTCTCGGCTTCCATTCGAACAGGAGAATTTCGACCGCGAGCAGGATCGCGGCCATCGGCGTTCCGAAAATGGCGGTCATGCCCGCGGCAGCGCCGGCCACGAGCAAGGTCTTTCGTTCCGCCGCGCTAAGGTGAAAACACTGGGCAAAGAGCGAGCCGACGGCGCCACCTGTCATGATGATCGGTCCTTCGGCTCCGAAAGGTCCCCCGCTTCCGATCGAAATGGCGGCAGATATCGGCTTGAGAATTGCGACTTTCAGCGACAGGCGGCTTTCACCGTACAGGATCGTCTCGATCGCCTCGGGAATACCGTGGCCGCGTATCTTTTCCGAACCGAAGCGCGCCATCAGACCGATGATCAGGCTGCCGATGACGGGGACCGCTACAACGGCCAAACCCACGGCGGCATCCGAGATTTCCGCCGCCTCGGCCGAAATCCGTCCAAGCCAGAAGGCGTTGGTGGCGATGGCGATCGATTTGATCAGGACCCACGCGCCGAACGCCCCGCCTGTGCCGACCACCGGCGCCAGAAGCGAAAGAAATATCATTCTGGCGTCGGCGCTATGGTCGGCAAGTTGATGGCCGGAAATCGTTCGTGCAGAAGGAAAGCTCACCATATGCCTCTTTCGAATGACGGAGGCGGCGCAATTATATCGTAATGCGATATAATTCAATCAGGGGCGTTCATGGCTGCGAATTCGACGGACATCGATTATGCCGCACTGGCCGAATTCCGCTATGCGCTGCGGCGCTTCCAGGTTTTCAGCGAGACCAAGGCAGCGGAAGCGGGGTTGAAGCCGCAACAGCACCAAGCGCTGTTGGCGATCCGCGGGGCGCCGCCCGACGAAGCGACGGTCGGATATGTTGCACGGCGCCTGATCGTGAAACCTCACTCCGCGTCCGAGTTGATAGACCGGCTCGAGACATTGGGTCTTGTTCGCCGCGAGCTGACGCAATCCGATCGCCGGCGGGCTTTGCTCAGACTGACACCACAGGCACTTGATATCCTGTCAATTCTGTCTGCGGCACATCGCGAAGAGCTGCGACAACTCCAGCCCCTGCTCGTCAAGCATCTGTCGAAGCTCGGCTAGCCGAAGGCGCCGGGAACGGCCGCGTCCCTGAGATACTCCCCCGGAATCGGCGAGCCGCCGCGCGCGGGCTGCGCGCTCGAGGTTCAGCGCAGGAATTCAACGAAGAACCGCACTTGCCCAACCGCTTCGACTCTGTGCGCGATTGTAGGTTCGACAATGCCCGGTTCGCTCTCCGGCGTGATGATTATTTCGGAAGCGAGCCGTCGTTCGTCGGTCACAAGGTAGCGCAATCTGCCCTCTTCGACGTGAATCAGACCCCAGACGCCCTCTTTCGTCGCATGGTCGCTCATCAAGGCAGCGGGCGTCGTCGCTTCAGTAAATGTGGCGGTTCGTTTGTAGGATCGAACACCGGCGGGCAGGGTGGTCGTCATGATCTCGCCAATCGTTCACGCTGGAACTGGACGCCAAGCTGCAGGCTTTCGGCGATCCGCGCTGCCTTCGCCTGAAGTGCGGCCGCAATACCCGGATCGAGAAGATCTCCGGTGGTTCTTCGCCACAACGCCAGCCAGCGGTCGAAATTCGCCTTGGTCATGGCACCTTCGTGACGCAGATGGGCGACCATCGGCTGGCCCTTGTAACGCCCGCTCGTCAGCATGATCGACGACCAGAAGGCTTGCAGCTTTTCAAGATGCTCGTCCCAGTCCGCGATTGCGCGGTTGAAGACCGGACCAAGAACCGGATCGGCCCTGACCCGCGCGTAAAATTCGGGAATGAGCTTCGCGAGGTCCTGCTCGGATAATTGCGGTTGCATTCGGTCTACCCGGTCAGGCTGCTAAGGCGTCTTCATAGGCTTGCGCCTCGGCTGCGATGAGAATGTCGGCGAGCATCCAATAAGCCTCTCCCCAAGCCGCCAGCACCTCATCGGTAGCGACGTCGGCCCCGAGCACGTCGCGGATCGCAGGAAGCAGGGCTTCGGCGACATAGGGATAATGTTCGGCCTTGACGCCGGTCTCGACATGGCGCGCGACCATGCGCGAGACCGCCGTACCGAAGTTCGCAAGCTTGTCGATATTGCGCGCGTAGGCAAGGATGGCGCCCGCAAGGCGTCGCGGCTGCTCGCCGCTGCGCTGGGCCGCCTTGTCGAACAGCGCCTCAATGGCGGGGTTTTGAAAGAGCCGCGCATACATGGCGGTGGTGATCTCGACGCCGTGCTTCTCGAGCGCCGGAGCGGTCGATTTGACGATGGCCATGGCTTGGGGAGAGGCGGTGCGCATATTATATTCCTTTGTTTCGATAGGTGTCGCGGCGGTCAAGCGGCGGGGCGATGGGTCAGGATTTCGGTCAGGGCATCGGTCAATTCGTCGCCCGTCAGCGGCTTTTCTATCAGCCGCGCGCCGAGCGCCGCGGCCGAGGCGCGAACGGCGCGGTCAGGATGCGTCGCGAGCACGATGGCTGGCGACGCGTTCCCGGCGGCGCGACGGCCGGCAAGCCATGCCAGTCCGTCGCCGCGAAAGCCCTGGTCGACGACCAGGCATACGGAACCGGTGACGCGGTCGGCGTCGCCGCGAATGTCAAACCCCTCGAGCGTCAGCAAAAACCCGAGCGCGGAGCGAAGGGCGGGATCGCTCGCCAGAAGTGTAACCGGCCGATCCATGCCCTTCTCTCCTTGCCTTGGGCCTGCGCTCAAGCCGCCTTCTTCCAATTGGGTTCCAGCGTCACATGCGGCGGACACTCGGCCACCGCGCCGACGGGCAGACCGGCGAGCTCGTTGGCGAAGCCGTGGTTGACATCGCGGTGGTGCGCCTCGTCGGCGCGAACAACCAGGACGACGTCACGCAACGTCGCATCGGCGGGCAGGCCCCAATAATGTTTGGCGATCTCGGGCGCCGGGACGTTCGCGCTGCGGCCCTCGTCGATTTCGGCAAGATAATGTGTGTAGCTGATGACCGCCTCTTCCTCGAAATAGCCCACGACGCGGTGCGCCGTCTTGGAACTGATCAGGTAGAGCGCGAAGAAGCAGACATAGAACACCCATTGCACGCCGATGATTACGGCCCGTTCGAAGAGCGTCGGCTTGGAAATCTCGATGAAGGTCATGAGGTGCATGCGCTCATTCTCGGCCTCGTCCATGAGCGTCTTGATCCAGCCCTTGTCGTCGCACATGCGGCGGAGGCAGGCGAGATGGTTGATTGTCGCGCCCACCATTCCCGGAACCGCAGCGACCGTTTCCAAGACGACAGCGCGGTGTCCGTAACGCTCGGCGAAAAAAGTGTCGGCGCACCAGCGCAGGGCCTTGGTGAAGCCATAAGCGACTCGATCGGACAGACCCTTGGGGTTGTGATGGACGCTGAGATCGATGAAAGGTGCAGTCATGGGAACATCTCCGTTCCGGCGGCAGGGGTAGAGATGCCGTCGATGGGGACGAAATAGGCCGGAGAGAGGAGCGCGGAAATTTGGATGATGTCCCTACCGTACCTCCCCTAAGGGATTTACCGGAGGTCCAGCGTGCCAGCTTTGTGAGCCGCTTTCTGCCCCGGCTTCCGGTGGCGCAGGCGCTGGCGCTCGCATTGGTTGCCATCGCCTCGGGCGCCGGCGTCCGCCTCGCTTTCGCCGACGAGCTGGGCCAGCGCGCAACCTTCATCTTCTTCGTGCCCGGCGTGGTCCTGGCGGGCGCTCTTTCGGGATGGCGCGCCGGCCTCCTGGCGGCCCTGGCGGGCGCGGCGGCGGGCTTGTGGTGCGACAGCCTGTCGGGCCCTCTTGCCGGCGGGAGCTGGATAGCGGCTGCGTCATTCCTGCTAATTTCGCTGGCGATTGCCATCGGCGGCGAATGGTTCCAGCACGCGCGGGTCGAAACCGAGAGGGCTGCCGCCAGCCTCGCCGCGCGCGAAGCGCATCTCCGTTCGGTTCTGGAGACGGTGCCCGACGCGATGGTGGTCATTGACGAAGCTGGCGATATCCGTGACTTCAGTCCAGCAGCGACACGCATGTTTGGCTGGCCGGCAAAGGAGATAGTGGGCCGCAACGTGCGCCTGCTGATGCCTGAGCCCTATCGCGGCGCGCATGACGATTATCTCCACCGCTACTACCGCACCGGCGAACGGCGGATCATCGGAAAGGGGCGCGTGGTGGTAGGAGAGCGGCGCGACGGCTCGACCTTTCCGATCGAATTGTCGGTCGGCGAGATGCGGGCCGGCGGCGAACGCTTTTTCACCGGCTTCATTCGTGACCTCACCGAGAATCAGAAGGCCGAGGCGCGTTTACAGGAACTGCAGAACGAACTCGTCCACGTTTCCCGTCTTACCAGTCTGGGCGAGATGGCGTCGGCGCTGGCGCACGAGATCAACCAGCCGCTGTCGGCGATCGCCAATTATCTTAAAGGCAGCCGGATCCTTCTGGCGCGCGAGGAGGTTCCGATGGATCGGCTGACCGACGCCGTTGAACGGGCGGCGGCAGAAGCTCTGCGCGCGGGCGACATCATTCGGCGGCTGCGCGATTTCGTCGCACGCGGCGAAACCGAGCGAACGGTCGAAAGCCTGCCCAAGCTGGTGGAGGAGGCGAGCGCGCTTGCGCTGGTAGGTGCGCGCGAACATGATATCCGCATTCGCTTCGCCTTCGATCCAGCCGTCGATCTGGTGCTCGTCGACAAGGTGCAGATTCAGCAGGTGGTGCTCAATCTCGTCCGCAATGCGGTCGACGCTTTTGCCGATACGACCGCGGGAAACCGCGAAATGACGATCGGGATCGAGTCCGATGGCGACATGGCCCGGGTCGCCGTGACCGACAATGGCCCCGGCATCGATCCCGCCGTGGCGGCGCAATTGTTTCAGCCCTTCATAACCACGAAGCGCACCGGTATGGGCGTGGGCTTGTCGATCTCGCGCACTATCGTCGAGGCACATGGCGGGAAGATCCGGGTCGATCCGGCGCCCGGCGGCGGCGCGCGGTTCAGCTTCACCTTGCCGAGAATGGGCCACGAGGAGTTAATTGATGGCGAATGATCCGATCGTCTATGTGGTCGACGACGATGACGGCGCGCGCGGTTCGCTCGAATTTCTGCTTGATTGCACCGGCATCCGTGTCCGGGGCTTTGCGTCTGCCGACGCCTTTCTAAAGGCATCACCGCCACTCGATGGCGCTTGCGTCGTGACCGACGTACGGATGCCAGGGACCAGCGGGATGGAGTTGGTGGAGACATTGAAGGCTCGGGGCGCGTCCATCCCGGTCATTATGATTACCGGTCATGCCGATGTCCCGCTCGCCATTCAGGCCATGAAGGCCGGTGTCGCCGATTTCATCGAGAAGCCTTTCGACGATGACATCATGCTGGGTGCGATCCGGCGGGCGCTGACACAGCAGACCGGTAGCGAAACCGCGCGGGCGGAACGACAGGCGATCATGGACCGCATGGCCGCGCTTTCGGCGCGCGAGCGCGAGGTCGTCGATGGTCTTGTCGCCGGCAAGGCAAACAAGGCCATAGCCTTTGATCTCTCGATCAGCGCACGGACGGTTGAGGTCTATCGGGCGAATGCCATGATGAAGATGCAGGCGAAAACGCTGTCGGACCTCGTTCGAATGGCGACGATCATCCAGCTCGACGGGCAGCGGACGCAGGATTGATTTTTCCAGGCCGCTGAATCGTCCGCTGGGCGGAACGTCTGCCCGAACGCCGGATCCGCAGGGAAAGCGCCCGCAACCGCCGCCGACCATCGGCGTTCCTGGTTGAAGCCACGCAGATGCAGTTGCAGGTTTCAACATGAATTCTATTGAAAGTCTGATCGAGGAGTTGCGGCAATGTCAGACATGCGCTCTGCATCTCCCGCATGGAACCCGCCCCGTTCTGCAGGCCTCGCGCGAAGCGCGACTGCTCATCGCGAGCCAGGCTCCAGGATCTAAAGTCCACGCGTCGGGCGTTCCGTTCGCCGATCCATCGGGCGATCGGCTGCGCGCGTGGACCGGCCTGTCGGACGACATCTTTTACGATGCGCAGTCAATTGCGATTCTTCCTATGGGGTTTTGCTATCCCGGGCGCAGCGCGGGCGGCGACGCCCCTCCTCGCCGGGAGTGCGCGCCGCTTTGGCGATCACGCCTTCTCGCCCACATGCCCCACATTCGTCTTACCTTGCTCGTGGGATCCTACGCGCAGGCGGCCGCCTTGGGGCCCGGCAAGGTGGAAGAGCGTGTCCGCCATTACCGAGACTATCTACCGGATTATTTTCCGTTACCTCATCCATCCTGGCGATCACAAATTTGGATCGAGCGAAATCGCTGGTTCGAATCCGATGTTCTTCCCGCTCTCAAATCCGCCGTCAGACAGGCGTTGGGAAAAGGGGCAGACGATGACTGAAGCCGCCGCCCTGTCGATTTACACGATCGGCCATTCAACACGGACGATCGAAGTCTTCGTCGATATCCTGCGTGCCGTCGGGGTAACGCAAATCGTCGATATACGGTCTCATCCGCGCTCGCGAACCAACCCTCAATATAATCTCGACACACTTCCGCGCACGCTTGAGCAATATCAAATTGGGCATGTGTATCTGAAGGACCTTGGCGGGCGGAGGCCGCGGCAGCTGTCGGTCGATCCGGCCACGAACGGTTTCTGGAAGAACCAGAGTTTTCACAACTATGCGGACTATGCCACGACCAAGCCGTTCCAGGTCGCACTCGCCGAACTACTTGAACGGGGCGGCCAGAAGTCCAGTGCCATCATGTGCTCCGAGGCCGTCTGGTGGCGCTGCCACCGGCGGATTGTGGCCGACTATCTGTTGAATAAGGGATGCGCCGTGTACCACCTTATGGGGGCAGGCCGGGTAGAGCCGGCAAAAATGACCCCGGCCGCCACACCGGTCGAAAGCTGCCTGATATATCCCGACGAGCCGGCCCCCGGTCTTGGCGCTCGGAGAACGACATAATTCGGAAGCGAACCGCGCGGCCGCTTCCGCCCATGGCGGCCTTTGACGGCGCCCCGGCTTGGGTTTGGCCCCGACGACGAGATCCGGAAATTTCATCCAGTCCGCCTCCTGCATCAGGGTGTCCGCGTCGAGCCGCTCATCCTGCAGTTGGCGGGCGATCGCCTGCTTGAACCCACCGAATATTTGGCGCGCTCACCCGATAGGTCGAGCGGTCCCGAACCGGGCGCATTCCGCCGCCCTTGGCCGATCGGCAGTTTTCGATTCAACTGCGAAGACGGCAAAAAAGCCTATCATCGCGCAGAACGACAGGCGCCGTCGCGTGCGGAAAATCGAAAAGCGGCGCCGCGCCCACTCGATATGGGTAACGGCGTCCGCCTTTTCGGTTCCGAGCCGCCGCAACGCTCCGCGAGGGCGTACCTGTCCTGATCAGGGAAGCGCGGCTGTTATGATGATTTCGACGCGATAGTCGGGCGTCGCGAGCTTCACCTCTCCGGTTGCCCGCGCGGGGGCATTGGCGCCGCCAAGCCACTGATCCCATATCTCGTTCATCGCGCCGAAATCGCTCATGTCTGCAAGCCAGATCGTGGCGGTGAGCACATGCGATTTGTCGGTTCCCGCCTCGGCGAGGAGCGCATCGATCTTGTCGAGCACCGCACGGGTCTGCGCGGCCGCGTCCTCGCCGGGTGCGCCGATCTGGCCCGCGAGATAGACAAGGCCATTATGGATCACCGCCTGGCTCATGCGCGGGCCCGAATGGAGGCGTTCGATAGTCATCAATTTTCCTTTCCGTCTGTTTCAGATGTAGCGATCTATTCCGAGACCGGCGGGATCGATCGGCGGACGCTCGCCGCCGACCAGCGACGCGATAAGCCGCCCCGATCCGCAAGCCATCGTCCAGCCCAAGGTGCCGTGTCCGGTGTTGAGAAAAAGGTTCGGCACCGGGGTCGCGCCAATTACCGGCGTGCTATCGGGCGTCATCGGACGCAATCCGCTCCAGAAATGCGAGGGTGCGTCCGCGTCGGCGGCGCCCGGGAACAACTCGTCCAGCGAATGGCGCAACGTCGCTTCACGCTGCGGCGGCAGCGTCCCGTTGAAGCCGGAGAGTTCGGCCATACCCCCGACCCTGATCCGGTCGCCAAGCCGCGTGATCGCGATCTTGTAGCTCTCGTCGAGCAGCGTCGATACCGGCGCTCGGTGAGTATCGGCGACGGGCAGGGTGATCGAATAGCCCTTCACCGGATAGACCGGCAAGGACAGTCCGGCGGGGCGCAGGATCGAGGGTGAATGGCTGCCGAGCGCGACCACATAGGCGTCGCCTCGGATCAGTCCGGTGCCGGTACGCACGCCGTCGACGCGGCCTTCGCGTATCTCCAGGCCGAAGATATGCGAACTGTAGCGGAGCTCGACGCCCATCGCGGGCAGATGGGCGGCAAGCTGGCGCGTGAACAGATGACAGTCGCCGGTCTCGTCGCCGGGCAGACGCAGACCGCCGACGAAACGGTCCCGCGCCGCCGACAGTCCGGGCTCGGCAGCGACGCAAGCGTCCCGGCCGAGCAATTCATAGGCCACGCCATAATGTTCGAGCACCGCGATATCGCCCGCGCTGTCGTCGAACTGCTTCTGAGTTCGAAACAGCTGGAGGGTCCCTCGCGACCGCTGATCATAATCGAGCGGCAGTTGCCCGCGCAGCGCGATCAGTTGGTCGCGGCTATATTCGGCTAGCCGCACCATGCGGCTCTTGTTGCGCGCATAACGCGCCGACGTGCAGTTTCGCAGCATCGCGACGATCCATCGCAGCATCGCCATGTCGATGCGCGGCTTGAGGATCAGTGGGGCATGTTTCATGAACAGCCAGCGCATGGCTTTCAGCGGGATGCCTGGCGCTGCCCAGGGCGACGCATAACCCGGCGAGATTTCCCCGGCATTGGCGAAGCTTGTCTCGAGCGCCGGCCCGGGTTGCCGGTCGATGAGTATGACCTCATGACCCGCTTCGGCCAGATAATAGGCCGACGTCACGCCGACGACGCCGGCACCCAGCACGACCACTCTCATGCCGCTTTTCCATCGGGCGCATGGCGCATCCGTCCATTTTCGATGATGAAGCGGGTGTGCCGCCTTCCGAGACCGGTCAGGATTTCGTAACCGATGGTTCCGGCATCGCGCGCGACATCGGCAATGGATTGCGAAGGGCCCAGCAGCTCCACAAAGTCTCCCTCCGAAATATCCGCTTCGGCAAGGCCGCTTATGTCGACCGTCAGACTGTCCATCGAAATGCGCCCGACGATCGGAAGCCGTACGCCCCGGTGCCAGACCGCGCCCTTGTCGCCGAGGCTTCGCGGCCAGCCGTCGGCATAGCCCGTGGCGATCGTTGCAATCCGTTGTGCCGCCGCCGCGACATGGTCGAGGCCATAGCCGACCCCCGTGCCAGCCGTGACGGTACGAATCTGCAGGACACGTGCCTCCAGACGCACCGCGGGACGCAGGGTCTCTGCTTTCGTGACCGGTGCGACGCCGAACAATGCGATCCCGGCGCGCACCAGATCGCAGTGGAAATCCGTTCCAAGAAACGCGCCGGCGCTGTTCGCGATCGACTTCGGAACGCCAGGAAAATACGCCGCGACCGCCTCGAAGCGGCGGAGTTGGTCGATATTTGACTCGCGTAGCGGCTCGTCTCCGCAGGCAAGGTGCGTCATCAACAGCTTGAGGTCGATCTCCTCCGGCAATCCCGGCTCTCGCGCGGCGGTCACCGCGGCTTCGGGCGTGAGGCCGAGCCGCGACATCCCCGTGTCGACCTGCAGCGCGGCTGGTAGCTGCCGCGCGGCTGATCGGGCATGGGCGCGCCAGGCGGCGAGCTGAGCGGGGGAATTCAGCACGGGAACAAAGCCTGCATCGCAGCAGGCCGCTTCGCTGCCGGGGTCGAGACCGTTAAGAATCAGGATCGCGCAGTCGCGGCCCACGCGCCCCTGGAGCTCCTCCGCCTCGCTTAGCCGCGCGACAAAAAAGCTGCGGCAGCCGGCGTGGAGAAGCGCAGGTGCGACATTTGCGGCGCCTAGACGATAGCCGTCCGCCTTGATGACGGCTCCGCACGTCGCGGGCGCAACACGCCTCGCAAGATCCCGAAAATTCGCGGCGAACGCATCATTGTCGATGATGAGGCGGCTCGAATGTGGCGGCGACTTCGATTCCAACTTCCTCTCCCTCGCCGCTGAGAGTAGCGCGCGCTATACGCAATTTTTCGCCGAATTGACCAATGGCAGTGCTGATTTCTGCATTTCTTGGCAGAATCTTCGAACCTATGGAGGAATCTTCGTGCTGAGTCTGAGTGATATGGATCGCCGCATCCTGAATAGTCTGCGACTGAATGCCCGGATCACGAACAGCGATCTCGCCGCCGAGGTCGGACTCTCCCCCTCGGCCTGTTTGCGCCGTGTGCGGCTCCTCGAACAGTCGGGTGTGATCAGAGGTTATACGGCGATCGTGGCGGGTGGGTCGCCGGACGAAGGGACGATCGCGATCGTGCAGGTGGAACTCGAACGCCAGTCGGAGGAATATTTGCTGCGTTTCGAGGCAGCGCTCCGCCGGCACCCGGAAGTTCAGGAATGGTTTCTTATGACGGGCGATGGCGACTATATTCTGCACGTCCAGATTGGAGGAATCGACGATTATGGCGCGTTCCACCGCGACGTTCTGTCCCGGCTGCCCGGGGTCGCGCGGATTACGTCGAGCTTTGCGATGCGCAGCCATCGCAGGATGTAGCTGCGGTGCCTGAATGCCGGCAACCTCAGCAGCCGGAACGATAATCGATCTTTGCCCGAATGCAGCGGCTCACCGGGCCGCCGCCTTATGCCGCCGCTGAAGGCCAAGCTTGACTTCCGCGGCCGGGGCGCCATCTTGAGGACGTCATGAGCGATAACGCTTCATCTCCCTCGCGCTTTGCGCACTATGTGGGCCGGCTGCTCGAACGCTAGCCGCCCCGGCTCCGCGCGTGGCGGAACCGGGGTGTTCCTCGACCACAGACAGCGCTTCGAACCCGACCGAAAGCGATGATCGACGCTTAACTGTCCGGCGCGACGAACCTTTGGGTCCTGCTCCGGCGCACCGATTGTCCCGTTCGGAGACCATATCCTCGAACTGCTGCAACAGCGCGCCGCCAGTCTGGGGCTGGCGACCATGGAGATTTACGTGACTGCCTCCCGGGAACAGCAGCTGCTGTTTCGCCAAATAGTGGACGATGCCGCGCGCCGGGCGAGTGCGATGCTCGCGCTTCCGCACGAAGCTGCGCGCCTGCGTGCCGTTTCCCACCAGGGCCTTACCCCGATCGACCAATTGGAACTGTCACCCCTCGCCGAAGACCAACTGCTGGCAGCGGCGCTGCGCTTGTATCCCGGCGCGGCGCGACCCCGGGCCATGGTCGCCGCACTGCGGCGCCATTTCACAACCCCGCCGGGCTGGCTTGCCGTGGAGGCGCAGCGCCGTGCAGCCTGGGGCGATGTCGCCGGACGCGGTCTGCCGATTGAACGCGCCGCGCAGTGTGCGGCCGACATCGAACGCCGCCTGAAGGGTGTCAGGACCGACGTCTCGGTCAAATTGCGCGCTTATGCCGACCTATATGCCGATCTTTGGTGCGACCCGCGAATAGCAGCGCCGGCGTCCGTCCGCCGCGAAATGCTCGCCTTGGTGAGCGCGCTGCAAGCACGCTGCGCGGCGATGGCCGACGAGGAGCGCGCGCCATGAACAGCCCATTATTCGGCTCGCCAGGCAAGGCTTCCCGGTTGAGCTGCCGAATGCGGATGCTGACTTTGGTCATGTTCGTCACCCTGTTTGTCACCGTCTGCTGGGGCGTCGGCACGATAATTGTCGGAGTTGAATGATGCTGCGCGAATGGTCGGAAGCGAGCGTCCATTGGAATTACACTGTCGAAGACATATTCGGCCTGCTTCTCGTCGCGGTGGTCATCGGCCTGCACAGCCTGATGCTTGCCATAACGCAAAGGCCGGGACGCGGATGGTTGGTCACCGCCTGTGTGTGCATCTCGATCATGGCCGCGTTTATTTCAGCGAGCCCCGCCCAATCCCGTCTCGCCGCCGCCCAGATCGCCGAAGTCCGGCGATGAGACGCGGCTTTTTTGAGGATCCGGCATGCCGCGGGCTCTCTCGCGGCACCCGAAAGACGCGAAAAATGAGCAAAGACAAGGCAAAAACGGAGAGATGGCGGCCGCGGTCGCCCGAAATGAAGGATGGGGAGAAATGGCTCGACCGCTATCCCGACCTTGGAAGGCAGGAGCTCGCCGCGCTGATGCGGCAGTTTCGGACCCTGTCGCTCGCCGAGAAGGCCGTGATCATGGGCGACGTTCGGCTTTCCGGAAAACTGACGCAATTCTATCGCGATCACGAACCCGACCTCCAGGCCCCTTTAGCAGGGTTCGCGCTTCACATCCCGTTGCCCGCGGCGCTCGCGGTCGCTGGGGTGCATCTGTTTCTCGGCTGACCGCGCGGCAGCCGGCCAATATCCCCCTCTCACATCTGGCCTGCTGCAGGCCGCGGAGCTTTTCTTGCCCTTCGTTCGTTTCATCCCGCTCGCCGCGAGCATAGCCGCCGCGTTTATTGCACTTCCCGGTCTTCCGGCGCCCTGGGCATGGGTGCTGCTCGCCGCGGGCATCACATTCTCATGCGTTGGGCTCTACGATCTGCGACAGCCGCTCCATTCGGTACGCCGCAACTATCCGATCGTCGGCCGACTGCGATGGTTCTTCGAGGAGATTCGTCCGGGCCTCCGGCAATATCTCTTCGAGGACGATCATGAGGAAACGCCTTTTTCGCGGAGCCAGCGCTCGCTTGTCTATGCGCGGGCGAAGAATGAGGTAAGCGACCGCGCCTTCGGCACCCTCGTCGACGTTTACGAAAATGGCTACGAGTTCATCGCTCACTCCACGCGTCCCGTTCCTGTCGCCGATCCGGCCGGTTTTCGGATTAAGATCGGCGGCGCGGCCTGTCGCCAGCCCTATTCGGCATCGATCTTCAATATTTCGGCGATGAGTTTCGGTGCGCTCAGTGCGAACGCGATCCGCGCCCTCAACAAAGGGGCGAAGCTCGGCGGCTTTGCGCATGACACCGGCGAAGGCTCGATCAGCCCCTATCACCGCGAACATGGCGGCGATCTCATCTGGGAGATCGGCAGCGGCTATTTCGGCTGTCGCGACGAACAGGGCGCCTTCGATCCGGAACGCTTTGCCGAGCAGGCGGCGGATCCGCAGGTGCGAATGATCGAGCTCAAGATCAGCCAGGGAGCGAAGCCCGGCAAGGGAGGCATCCTGCCCGCCGAAAAGGTGACCCCCGAAATTGCTGCGACGCGGGGTATCCCGATGGGGCGCGACTGCATTTCCCCGCCGGGCCACTCGGCGTTCAGCACCCCGATCGAGCTCCTCCAGTTCATCGCGCGTCTGCGCGACCTGTCGCAAGGCAAGCCGGTGGGCTTCAAGCTCTGTGTCGGGCAGCCGTGGGAGTTCATGGCGATCGTGAAAGCCATGCTCAAGACGGGCATTCTTCCCGACTATATCGTCGTCGACGGCGCGGAGGGCGGCACCGGTGCGGCGCCGCTCGAATTCACCGACCATCTCGGCATGCCGCTGCGCGAAAGCCTGCTATTCGTCCACAACACGCTGGTCGGCGCGGGCCTGCGGCAGAAGATCAAGATCGGCGCCGCCGGCAAGATCGTCAGCGCTTTCGACATCGCCACGGTGATGGCGCTCGGTGCCGACTGGACCAATGCCGGACGGGGCTTCATGTTCGCGATCGGATGTATTCAGTCGCTGTCCTGCCACACAAATCTGTGCCCGACGGGGGTGGCGACGCAGGACCCGATGCGCCAGCGCGCGCTTGTCGTGAGCGACAAGGCCGCCCGTGTTTATAACTTCCATCGCAATACGCTGTTGGCACTGTCCGAGATGATCGCCGCCGCCGGTCTCGATCACCCCGGCCGGCTTGGCCCGCATCATCTTGTTCGCCGGGTCAGCCTCACGGAAATCCGGTTATTCTCCCAGCTGCACATTTTTCTGGAGGATGGAGAATTGCTGAGCGGCGCGTCGGATCGCGATTTTTACAGCGCCGCTTGGCGACTCGCACGCGCCGATAGCTTCCAGATTACAATATAGCACGGGGGGCGAGCGCATCGTCCACGTCGCCCGTAGCCCCGGGGCGGCGCCGGACCGATCGCAGGTGGAGCTGTTCTTTTCGGGAACCGCGGGCGATCATTCGGTGCCAATGCGTCGCGCCGCCGGACATCTCCGCGTCCCTTATGGAAAGGGCGGCGAAATGCAACATTTGGGTGAGCCAGCGTTGATACCGGCACCTTCGATCGCGATCAGTGCCGGGGCAATATAGGAATCCGGAGCATGAGGACTGCGGGCGCCGGAACCGGTGCTGCGGATGTGACTTGGCGAGGCGTGCTAAGATGTGCCGGTCGTCGGCGGCGTGGTCGATCCGCGGTGTATGGAGAGCATTACGCTGCCGAGACCGGCCGCGGGGACCACCTTCACCCGGTCCTCTCTCATCCCGCGATCATCAAGCATCTGCGCAAGCGCTCGGGCCTGGGCTTCGTCGCCGGCAATTTCGAGAGACGCAGCGGGTGCGGCGCGGAGAATAGTTGAAAGATCGGCCGCCTGCCCAAGCCCGACGCTCGTGAGAAGCGGCCGATCCTCGACAAATCCGTTGAACGCGAACTGAGCCTCTTCGCCCTCGCGCGCTGCTAACCACTCGGAGATGTCGCGCGACACTGACCCTTTTGCGGCAACAAAGGTCGATCCATCGGGAAGGGTCAGTAATCCATTCAGCGGTCCGCTCGGTGAAGTGGCTTCAACGCTTCGGGTGGCGCAGGATTGCAGCGAGAGTGTTGCGGCGGCAGCCGCGAGCGCCGAGGCCATCAGAAGCAACAACCGCGTCATGATTGTCTCCATTCCCTGTCTCGTAGCGAACGCGCGCCGGGTCGGAATGTTGCGGCCGGCATCGTGTCGCGCTGTCCGGGAATGAATGCGGCCTCGACGAACCCGATGCGAGCGGGGTCCCGAGAAAAATTCCGTGTCTTTGTAAAATCGGTACCAGCGCCATGCTGGCACGCACCTGAGACGTGAACATGTTTTGGCGTTTCTGTACAATCCCTGACGCTTTCGACCATCTATCTCCGCGGTGCGACCCAGAAGAGCTCCTCCTCGACCGAGGGCGAATTCTTCAAAAACTGGCGCCCGTCCGGAATCGACCGGGCGGGCGCCAATTTGTTGTGACTTGCACGCTGCAGTCGCACAGCATGCGCTCGGATGTGCGCACGTACAGACAGATAGGCCGCATACGTCCCTTCCGGCGCGAGAAGCTGCGCGCACCGCGGGCCAGCACCTTTGAGACGCTTCGCGACAGAAAGTAGAATCTCGGACCATGTCGGACGATCTCAGCTTCTGGTCATTGTCCAGGCCCGCCGCCAACTGGATGACATGACCAAAATAACCGAAACGCCCGCCCCGAGTGCAGACACGCTTTCGCCTGCATCCACCCTGTTCCGCGATCTCCAAAGCCTGAAACTGTCGATTGAAAAAGTCGAAGCCGAGGTGAACGCATTTATCTCGCTCCAGAAGCGCACAACCGGTGTCGCGTTTCGGGAAACGCTCAATCAAGCAATCGAATCCAATATGGATTTCGCGTCCTCGTCATTCCTCCCCGGCGCACCACAGCTTCATGAGGTCGCTGCGTCCGACCGTGAGGACTTGCACGCATTAGCTCGACGCCGGTGCATATGTCGTTGCTCAGCTTGCCTTCGGCATTTTCGGCGCGTGGGCCGGGCATCTGATGTTCGACCTTCCGATCTTACAGTTTTCGACAAAGGCGAGAACCGGATTGGGGCAGTGGACCGCCGAGTTCGTTGCGACCTTCGGCCTCGTACTGACGATCCTCGGTACCGCGAGATACAAGCCACAGGCCGTGGCGGCGTCGGTCGGGCTCTATATCACCGCTGCTTACTGGTTCACGTCATTGACGAGCTTTGCAAATCCGGCGATCACCGTGGTGCGCGGCCTGTCGAACACATTTGCGGGTATCGCGCCGCATGACGTTCCAATGTTTGTTGTTGCGCAATTCGCCGGGGCGATCGCGGCAACCGCAATCGCAAGCACCCTGTGCGGCGAGCCTTTTGGGCCATCGGCTATTTCTCCATCCGCGCCCGAAAGCTGACTGGCGCAGCCGGCCAGCCGCGTTTGAGCACTCACTGTCGCGCCATTTCCATTTTTGCGTCAGTGCCGATGTCAAGCAATCGTGCAATCTCGTCGGACGTTCGCTGCACGGCAAGCTTTAGCGCCTCGTCGATGTGGACATAGTCTTGAGTTACATTCTGCGAGGCATGACCCAGCATTGCCCGGATCGTAAGCTCGGAGAATCCCAAATCTCCGGCAACGCTTCCGAAGGTATGGCGAAGCGTATGCGGTGTAACTCCCGTGATACCCGCCAAGCCGCAAACCCGTTTCAGGCAGTCGCTAACAGCCGTGAATGGGCCATCGCCCGCTGCGGACGGAAAGAAGTGGGAATTGCCGACTATCTCCACCTGAGCTTCCAGAATGCGGATGGCGGCCGGTCCGATCGCTCTTACTTGCGCTCCGCCCTTGGTATCCGGAAAGACAACGTATCCGCGATCGGCATGGAGCCAGGCTCGCTGCATTGCTTGCGCTTCTTGCCGCCGATAGCCGGTGAGCAATAGTCCTCGCAACACACCGAGGGCGATCGGGTTCTCCCCATTGGCTTCAGCGTAGGCGATCGCCTTTCCCATCATCATGATCTCGGCCACGCTCAAACGACGAGTCCTTTTCTTTCCCGCGAGCTTCTTTGCTCCCAGCGTCGGATGGACCTCGAGCAGGCCTTTGTGCTTCGCATGACCAATGATTGCCTGGAGCGTTCCGACGCAGCGACCCGCGACGCCGGGACCGCCGGTCGCCCTGCCACCGCGGCCTCCGGTGCGCGGCTTGGCAGTCTTTCCGTTCTTCACGTCGGTCTGCATCTGTTCAACATCGGCAATTTTCAGATGCTTCACGACACGTTTTCCGAGCAGCGGGACGATGTGCGTCTTTATGCGACTCTCGTCCATGTCGAGCGATGATGACTTTATCGGAAGGCTTTTTCGTCCGAGGATGTTCCCGGCCCGTGCTTCAGTGAGATACCAATCGCACATCTCGGCCACCGTCATGCCGTTGCGCGACTGCCGGACCTTGTCCGCTGGATCTCCGCCGACGATGACCTCCGCCAACTTCAGCCGCGCGAGATCACGCGCTTGCTCGACGGTGAGCACGCCAAAGCGGCCCAGGTTCATGCGCCGCTGAATGCCCTCGGCATTGCGGTATTGAACGATGAAGGTCTTCAGGCCCGATGGGAGAACGCGAAGTCCGAATCCCTTAATCTCGGTGTCCCAATAGATGAGTTGTTTCGAGGCGGGCGATACCACCGCGTCGATCGTACGCTTTGTCAGCTTGCTCGTCGGCATGTTGCCACTCCTCTTGCTGACAAAATCTCAGATCACGCAATTGTCAGCAAATTGTCAGCGCTGAACGGTACTCCAGCGGCTAGTCGAGGATAGGGAGTCGTAGAGATAATCTCAAGAAAATAAGCAATTATGGGGCAGTGGCGTAGAAAAGGAAGAAATCGAAAAGTGTCACGATCAAGTTGCCAAGGTTGGGGTCGAGGGTTCGAATCCCTTCGCCCGCTCCAGTTTTCCGAGATCGACGAACGACCGCAGGTCCTACGGCCTGCGCAGCAGCGCCACCGTGCCGTGGCTGCCGTCGGCGCAGACGCTGACGATCGCCCATGACCCGGAAGGCAGCGCCGACAGTTCCTTGACCGCCTGGCTGAGGTCGCGCGCGCCGGTCGCCGCGAAGGGGTGGCCGATCGCGACCGAGCCGCCGTTCGGGTTGACGCGGTCCCACGGGAAAAGGCCGAAGTCGAAATCGACGCCCGCGCGATCCTTCGTCCAGCCGGGCTTTTCGAGCGCGGCGACGTTGGCGAGCAGTTGTGCCGCGAAGGCTTCGTGGATTTCCCACAGCGCGACGTCCTCGTAACGCAGCCCGTGCCGCGCGAGCAGGCGGGGGATCGCGAAGCTCGGCGCCATCAGCAGACCGTCGACATGATGATCGACTGCCGCAATCTCCTGATCGACCAGCTCGGCGAAGGGCGTTCCGGCGGGCAGGCGCGACAGCCCCGCCTCGGTCGCGACCCACAGCGCCGCGGCGCCGTCGGTGATCGGCGAGCTGTTCCCCGCGGTCAGCGATCCCTTGCCCGATTTGTCGAAGGCGGGCGGCAAGGAGGCAAGCTTTTCGGCGGATGTGTCGGCGCGCGGATTGGCGTCGCGCGCGAGTTCGGGGAGCGGAATGACGAGATCGTCGAAGAAGCCGCGCTCCCAGCCCGCGACCGCGCGCCGGTGGCTCGTCAGCGCCCACTCGTCCTGCGCTTCGCGGGTAATGCCCCACGCCTGCGCCGTTTCCTCCATATGGTCGCCCATCGTGCGGCCGGTGATGCGGTTCGCCCAGCCCTTGACCGGCAAGGTCAGGTCGTCGGCGGTCAGCGCCTGCAAGGCGGCGATCGCGGCGGGCGGGTCGGTGCGGAACAGCTTCGTGATCCGTTTCGATACGTCGAGCTTGAGTCCGATCGGCGGATTGCTCATCACCTCGGCGCCGCCGACAAGCGCGAGGTCGGCGCTGCCGCCGAGCATTCCGGCGGCGGCAAAGGCCGCGACCATGCTCGTCGAACAGGCAAGGACAGCGGAGAAGGCGGGAACGGTCGGGTCGAGCCCCGCATCGAGCCACACTTCCCGGCCGATATTGCTCCACCCGAGGCTCGGGATCACCGTGCCCCAGACGAACAGGTCGGGGCGCGCAATATCGGCCATCGCCCTGGCGAGCGGGACCGACAGGCTGATCGCGTCATGGTCGGCAAGCGCGCCGCCGCCGCGTCCGAACGGGGTGCGAAGGCCGGAGGCGACGAAGATTTTCCGGGCGTAGCGCTGCATGGTCATGAACTCCCGATGCGGATCGCGGGGCGGCGGAAATGCCGCGCGCAACGTCTATATTGGGAAACCAATGTCGCCGGACAAGGCGCGGTCCGGGCGGATTGCCTATGCCCGCAGAAACAAATTCTGTGTCCTCGCGATGGCGGGGACACAGGGCAATATCAACTCCGGTTCCACCGTCCGCCGAGCGCGCGGAAAACGTCGACCTGCGCGTCGGCGATGCGCGCGTCGGCAAGCGCCAGCGAGGCTTCGGCTTCGGCAAAGGTGCGCTCGGCGTCGAGCGCAACGAGGCCGTCGATCTGCCCCTCGCGCTGCTGCGCGCGGGTGATCTTCACGGCAGTCTCGGCCTGGTCGCGCGCCGATTGCAGCGCCGTGCGGCGGTCGAGCAGATGCGCGTAGGACGACAGCGCCGTCTCGGTTTCCTCGAGCGCGCGCAGCACGGTGCCGTCGAAGGTCGCGAGTGCGGCCTGCGTGTCGGCCTCGGCCCCGGCGATGCGCGCGCGCGCGCCTTCCTGGTTGAGGAAGTTCCAGTTGATCAGCGGGCCGAGAAGCCAGCGCAGCGGCCCGCCGCCGAACAGGTCGCCCAGCCCGCCACTCGTCTGTCCGACAGAGCCGCCGAGCGTGATCTTCGGATAAAGGTCCGATGTCGCGACCCCGATCCGCGCGGTCGAGGCGGCGAGGCGGCGCTCGGCTGCGGCCACGTCGGGCCGCCGCGCCAGCAGCGCAGCGCCGTCGCCGACCGGGATCGGCTGGTCGAGGCGCAGCGTGGTGCGCCGTTCGGCCGCGATCGGCGGCAGTTCGGCGGGGCTGCGCCCGGTCAGTGTTGCGAGCCGGAACAGCGCGCCATCGCGCTCGGCGGCGATCGCCGGAATGTCGGCCGCGCGCTGGTCGCGAAGCGCGGCGATGCGCGCGGTATCGAGCTTCGTCGTCAGCCCCACCTCGGCGCGGCGCGCGGTGAGCGCGACGGACTTGTCGAGCAGCGCGACGATGCGTTCGGCGACGCCCAGCCGTTCGGCGGCCGAGGCGGCGTCGGCATAGGCGCGCGCGGTTTCGGCGGCGACGGTGACGCGCACCGCGTCGGCGTCGGCCTCGGCGGCGGCGACATCGCCGCGCGCCGCCTCGATCCCGCGCGAGACGCGGCCGAACAGGTCGACCTCATAGCCGACGGTCAGCCCGGCATCGACCTGCCAGCCGGTGCGGTCGGCGCCGGGCGGAACCTGACCCTCGCTGACGCGGCCATAGGTTGCCCCCGCGCCGAGGTTGGTCGAGGGCAGGCGGTCGCCGCGAACCTCGCGCAAGGACGCGCGCGCCCTGGCTATCCGCGCGACCGCGACGCGGACGTCGGTGTTCGCCGCGAGCGCATCGGCGACGAGCCCGTCGAGCACCGGATCCTTGTAGAGCCGCCACCATTCGGGGTCCGCGTCATTGGGGGCGGGAGCGGTGGTCGTCACGCCCTCGCGCGCCGAAAGGAAGGGGCCGGACGACGCCGCAGGGGGCGTGGGGCGGGCGTAGTCCGGCCCGACCGCGCAGGCCGAAAGCATCAGCGCGGATACGGTGGTGAGCAACATACGCATGTTATGTCTCCTTATTCGGCCGGCTGCAGCGCGGGTTCGGCAGGACCGCCGCGGCCGCGCAGGGCCGCGATACGGTCGCCGAGCGCGCGGCAGACGACATAGAAGGTGGGGGTGAAGAGCAGGCCGAACCCCGTCACGCCGATCATCCCGAAGAAGACCGCGGTGCCGAGCGCCTGACGCAGCTCCGCACCCGCGCCGCTCGCGATCAGCAGCGGCACCGCGCCGAGGATGAAGGCGAAGCTGGTCATCAGGATCGGACGCAGGCGGTCGCGCGCGGCGCGCACCGCGGCTTCGACCGGCGACAGACCATCCTGTTCTTCGGCATGCTTAGCGAATTCGACGATCAGGATCGCATTCTTCGCCGCGAGCGCGATGAGCACGACGAGCCCGATCTGCGTCAGGACATTATTGTCCATCCCGCGCAGATTGACGCCGACCATCGCCGCGAACAGGCACATCGGCACGATCAGGATGATCGACAGCGGCAAGGTCAGGCTCTCGTACTGCGCCGCCAGCACCAGGAAGACGAACACGACCGCCAGCGCGAAGACGAGCGCCGCCGTGCTGCCCGCCGCCTTCTGCTGATAGGCGATGCCGGTCCATTCGGTGCCGTAACCCGCAGGAAGCGTTTCGGCCGCGAGCTTCTCCATCGTCGTCAGCGACGCGCCCGAGCTGTACCCCGGCGCGGTGTCGCCATCGACCTCGACCGCAGGATAGAGGTTATAGCGGACGACGCGGTACGGACCGGTCTTGTCCCTGAAGGTCGCGACCGAACCGATCGGCACCATTTCGCCGGTGTTCGAGCGCGTCTGCAGGTTGGCGATGTCGGCGACCGACTGGCGGAAGGGCGCATCGGCCTGTGCGGTGACGCGATAGGTGCGGCCGAGCAGGTTGAAGTCGTTGACGAACGCCGATCCCAGATAGACCTGCAACGTCTCGAACACGCGCTCGGGGGGCACGCCGAGAAGATTCGCCTTCGCCCGGTCGATGTCGGCATAGACGCGCGGGCTGCCGGTGTCGAAGAAGGTGAAGACCTGCGCCAGACCCGGCGTCTGGTTCGCCTTGCCGATCAGCTTGCCCGATTCCTCGGCCAGCTTCTGGTATCCGTGACCGCCGCGGTCCTGCACCATCATCCGGTAGCCGCCGGCCGAGCCGATGCCCTGGATCAGCGGCGGCGGGATCACGATCACGCGCGCTTCGGTGATGTCGGCGACGTCGGCGCGCGCTTCGTTCATGATCTCGTCGAAGCTGACGCCGAGCTTCCTCCGTTCCTCGAAGCTCTTGAGCGGGAAATAGGCCGCGGCGGCGTTCGGGGCGAGCGTCTGCGACGGCCCGTCGAAGCCCGCGAGCATCACCGAACCGAGAATGCCTTTATTGGGCAAAATCCGCTCGGCGACCTTGCGCAGCGCCGCGTCGGTGCGTTCGACCGAGGCGCCGGGCGGCAGCTGGACGACCGCGAGGAAATAGCCTTGATCCTGCGCCGGAATGAAGCCTGTCGGCGTTGCCCAGAACAGGCCGCCCGTGGCGGCGATCAGCCCGCCATAGGTGATCATCATCCGCTTCGGGCGCCGGACGAGGCGATCGGTGAGCGAGGCATAGCCATTGCTCATCTTCTCGAACGCCGCGTTGAAGGCGTCGCCGGCGCGGCCCGCCAGTGCGCGGAGGCGCGAGGGTTTGGCGGGCGCGGCGTGCGGCTTCAGCAGGATCGCGGCGAGCGCGGGCGACAGCGTCAGCGAGACGATCAGCGAGATGATCGTCGCGGTCGAGATCGTCACCGCGAACTGCTGATAGAAGGCGCCCGAAAGGCCGGTCAGGAACAGCGTGGGGACGAACACCGCGCAGAGCACGAGGACGATCGCGACGAGCGCGCCCGACACCTCGTCCATCGAGGTCTGCGCCGCCTTCAGCGATGACAGCCCGCGTTCGAGGTTGCGTTCGACATTCTCGACCACGACGATCGCGTCGTCGACGACGATGCCGATCGCGAGCACCAGCCCGAACAGCGACAGATTGTTGAGGCTGTAACCGAACGCCGCCAGCACGGTGAAGGTGCCGACCAGCGATATGGGAATGGCGACGATTGGGATCACCGCGGCGCGCCACTTCTGCAGGAACACCAGGATCACGATGACGACGAGGACCATTGCCTCCAGCAGCGTATCCTTCACCGCGTCGATCGACTGCTCGATGAATTTGGTGGGGTTGTAGATGACGCGATATTCGAGGCCCTTGGGAAAGGTCTTCGACGCGGCCGCCATCTCCGCCTCGATCGCCCTGGCGGCTTCGAGCGCGTTCGACCCCGGGCGCTGGAACGCCGCGAGCAGCACCGTCGGGTCGCCCGACAGATAGGTGTTGCTGTTATAGTCCGACGCGCCGAGCTCGACCCGCGCGACGTCGGCGACGCGCACCTGCCGCCCGTCAGCGTCGGTGCGGATCACGACATCGGCGAACTGCTGCGGGTCGGCGAGGCGGCCCTGCGTCTCGACGTTGAGCTGATAGGCGTTGCCGTTCGCATAGGGCGGCTGGCCGAGCGAGCCCGCCGCGACCTGCACATTCTGCGCGCGCAGAGCCGCCACGATTTCACCGGCCGTCAGATTGAGAGCCGCGGCGCGCGTCGGGTCGATCCAGACGCGCATCGCATAGTCGCGCGCGCCGAACAGGCGGACGTCGCCGACGCCGTCGATACGGCTGAGGCGGTCCTTGAGCTGGGTCAGCGCATAGTTGGAGAGGTACGAGCGATCGAGCGACTTGTCGGGCGAGACGAGGTTCACCACCATCAGAAAGTCGGGCGAGGTCTTGCGCGTCACGACGCCGAGGCGCTGCACCTCTTCGGGCAGGCGCGGGACCGCGATCGCGACGCGGTTCTGCACCAGCACCTGCGCGGCGTCGAGGTCGGTGCCGATCTTGAAGGTGACGGTGATCGTCACCGTCCCGTCGCCGGTCGACTGGCTCGACTGGTAAAGCATGTTGTCGACGCCGTTGATTTCCTGCTCGATCGGCGTCGCAACCGTCTCGGCGACGGTCTCGGCCGACGCGCCGGGGTAGTTGGCGGTGACCGTGACCGTCGGCGGGACGATGTCGGGATATTGCGAGACGGGCAGCGACCAATAGGCGATCGCGCCGACAAGGGTGATGATCACCGCGATGACCGCGGCAAAGATCGGGCGCATGATGAAAAAGCGCGAAAGACGCATGACGGGCTCCCCGGACTGGAGGATCGAATTTCCAAATTACCCCCTCCCGCTTGCGGGAGGGGCAGTGAGGCTTGCGAGCTTGCTCGCTAGCCGCAGCGGGGAGGGCATCGGACCTACGGGCCCTCCCCAACCCCCTCTCTGAAGGGAGGGGCTTTCAGGCTCAGCGCGCGAAGGTCGCCTCGCCGACCAGCGCGGTGTTCGGCGGCGCGGCGGTCGCGGCAACCGGCGCGATCTTGCCCGCGCGCGTCTTCACCTTGCTGCCGGGCTGCGCGAGCTGGGTGCCGACGATCACGATGCGGTCGGCCGGCGTGACGCCGCCGCGCACGACGCGCAGGCCGTCGACGACGGGACCGAGCTGTACCTCGCGCACTGCGACCTGACCGTCCTTTCCGACCACGAGCAGCGTCTTGCGCGCCTGATCGGTCTGGATGGCGGCGTCGGGGACGAGCAAAGCGCGTTCCTTCGCGCCGGTCGACAGCCGCATGTTGCCGAACATGCCGGGCGACAGGAACAGGTCGGGGTTCGCAATCACCGCGCGGCCGCGGATCGTGCCCGACCGCGGGTCGATGCCATTGTCGGTGAAGTCGAGCTTGCCGGTGCGGCTGTAGCTCGTCTCGTCCTGCAGTTTGACCTGCACCTCGGTTCCCTTGGCGCCCTCTTCCTGCGCGCGCTTCGCTTTCAGGAACGGGCCTTCGGAGCCGTTGAAGCTGAAATAGATCGGGTCGAGTGCGTTGATCGTCGTCAGCAGGCTGCCGGCGCTGCCTTCGCCCGCGGCGACCAGGTTGCCGGCGTCGACGCGGCGGTCGGAGATGCGGCCGCTGATCGGCGCGCGGACCTGCGTGAACTCCATGTCGAGCGCGCGCGAGCGGACCCGCGCTTCGGCGGCGGCGAGGCTTGCCGAGGCGGCGCGCACCCGGGCGTTCAGCTGGTCGAGATCGCTCTGCGACACCGCCTCGTCGGCAACCAGCCGGTTGGCGCGGGCGAGATTGGTCTGCGCCAGCGCGAGATCGCTGCGCGCGCTCGCTGCTTCGGCGCGGGCTTCGGCGAGCGCGGCGGCGAACGGACGCGGGTCGATCGTGAAGAGCAGCTGGCCCTTGCGGACGATCTGGCCGTCGGTGAAGTGGACGCCGGTGAGCTGGCCCGACACGCGCGGGCGCACCTCGACCGAGTTCACCGCCTCGAAGCGGCCGACATAATCGTCCCATTCGTTGATGTCGCGCACCAGCGGCGCCGCGACGGTGACGACCGGAACCGGCGGCGCGGCGTTCGCCGGCGCTTCGCGGTGGGTCAGACCCCAGCCGGCGGCGACAAGCAGGATGGCGGGAAGGCCGTATTTCAGGCCGCGAGTGCGCCAGCGGCGCTTCGCGACATCGTTCGGGGTGGGGACGAGGGCGGCTTCGGCCGTCTCCTCGCCCTTGATGGGGGAGAGCATGTTCATGGGATTACTTTCGGAAAAGGCGGGCGACGTGCACTTCGGCGACACGCTTGCCGAGCAGTTCATAATGGTCGGCGCTGAAACCGGCCTCGAAGAAGGCGCGGATTTCGTGCTTCGGCACCGAATAGCTGTGGTGCCAGGTCAGCACCGCCATCCGGCGCAGCGCCTCGAGCTTCGGATCGGCGAGGCGGCGGTTGAAGCCTTCGCCGAAGATCCGGCCGAGGAATTTCTGGAAGCGCCCGGGTTCGCGCAGGCTCGAAGGCCGGTCGTGACGCGCGAGCATCACGACCGACCACTCGAGCGCCGAAAAGCCGGCGGGAATATCGGCTTTCGGCGCCGCGGGGGACAACGCGGGGGCGGAATGCTTGGGGTTTGCGGCGGCGATGGCGCTGTCGAACCCGTCGTTCAGTGCAAGATAGGCCATGGTTCGATCCTCCTGGGGATGAGGGTTGTATCGGGGTGCCGGGCGCAAGGGGGCGCGAACCCCGGGGACACTTGCGCCCGGCGAGGGGAGATTCTGGGTATGAGGAACCGTCTGCCGCCCCGCGGGCGTCAGCGCAAAGTTCCGGAAGATGTTAAAGCTGGGCTAGCGGACTAGTCCCGGGTGCAGTCGCAGCGGCTCATCGGCGTTTCCCTTCGCTTCTGGCGGCGGGGCAGGAGCGCCCTGACCATCTGTACTGAGCGGTATATAAACCTGCCGTTCATCTTGTCAAGGAGTTTTGTACCGGTCGGTATCGAAAATTTTTCGGGCGGCGATTTTTTTCTTTCGCCGACCGACCGGCCCTATTTGCTCGGCCACAGCGCCAGGCTGGTGTCGACCAGCCGCTCGAGTTCGGCGCGGGTCGCGCCGGCCCCCGCCTGCACGGTAATTCCCTGCAGGATCGCGTAGAGAAAGCTCGTCAGCCCCTCGGCATCGATGTGCGCGGGCAGGTCGCCTTCGCGCTTTGCCTGTTCGAACCGCTCGACCAGCGCCCGCTGCGACGAGGCGCGGCGGCGGATCACATCGGCCTTGATCGACTCGGCCTCGGGGCTGCACGCGAGCGAACTCATCAGCCCCATGCAGCCGTGCGGCTCGCCGTCGGCGGCGTGGACATCGACCCCGCCGCGCAGATAATATTCCGCGACCTTGCGCGCCGTCGGCTGCCGGAGCGCGGCGCGCGTATATTCGAGCTTCTCCGCCTCGTAGAGGTCCAGCGCCTTGTGAAACAAGGCTTCCTTGTTCCCGAAGGCGGCATAGAGGCTGGGCTTGGTGATGCCCATCGCCTCGGTAAGGTCGGTCATCGACGCGCCGTCATAGCCCTTCGCCCAGAAGACGTGCAGGGCTTCTGCCAACGCCTTGTCGACGCAGAACTCACGCGGACGTCCCTTGACCGGGGGGGCAATTGTGCTTTCCATAACGGGCGGTATATAATGACGGACGCAAGAATGTCTAGGGGCTGACCTTGGGGGAGCGGTCCGCACTCCTGTCGATGAGGTTCAGGACCCGGCTGCCTTCTTCGCTTTCTTCGCACCAGGCGTGGGGGTTTTCGGCTTGTAGCGGCAGAGATCCTCGACCGGGCAGCGCCAGCATTCGGGGGTGCGCGCCTTGCAGATGTAACGGCCGTGGAGGATCAGCCAGTGGTGCGCGCCGACCCGGAACGGCTGCGGCGTCTCCTTGTCGAGCTTCCTTTCCACCGCGAGCACGGTCTTGCCGGGCGCGAGGCCCGTGCGGTTGCCGACGCGGAAGATATGCGTGTCGACCGCGAAGGTCTCGGCTCCGAAGGCGCAGTTCATCACGACATTGGCGGTCTTGCGCCCGACGCCGGGCAGTTCGACGAGCGTATCGCGGTCGGCGGGCACCTCGCCGCCAAAATCACGGACGAGAATTTCGCTGAGCGCGATGACATTCTTCGCCTTCGCGTTGAACAGCCCGATCGTCCTGATGTGCTGCCTGAGCCCCTCCTCGCCGAGGGCAAGCATTTGCTCGGGCGTCTTCACCTCCTGAAACAGCCGCCGCGTCGCCTTGTTCACCCCGACGTCGGTCGCCTGCGCCGAAAGCACCACGGCAACGAGCAGCTGATAGATATTGCCGAATTCCAGCTCGGTCTCGGGGCCGGGGTTGAGCTCGGCGAGGCGGCGGTAGAATTCGAAGATGTCGGCCTTTTTCATTCGGGTGCCGGGGTTTCGACCGGCGGATGCGCCGCCTTCCACTCCATCGCCGCGCGCACGCGCCGTTCGACCGAGGGGTGCGAATAGAAGACGAACTCCTCGGCCGCGTTCGGGCGCGGGCTGCGATATTCGGCGGTTTTGACAAGCGCGCTGGCGAGCGCGTCGGGCAGGTTCACCGTCTGCAGCGAATAGGCGTCTGCCGCGCTCTCGTCGGTGCGCGACAGCGTGTTCAGCACCGGCTGCGCGAGGAAGGCGAAGAGCGAGAGGAGGAACATCAGCACCGGGAAGCCGCGCGGATCGCCGATCCCCGCATCGCTGCCGAACGCACGCGCGACGCGCGGAAAGATCCGGTCGGCGAGAAAGAAGAGCAGCACCGCGAGCAACGAAAAGACGATCACGATGATCCACACGTGACCGAGGACATAATGGCCGATTTCGTGCCCCGTCACCGCCTTCACCTCGTCGAGCGAGGCGCCCTTCAGCGCCACGTCCGAAATCGCGATGCGCGCCGAATGGCCGAGCCCCGAGACATTGGCGGTGAAATTGTTCGACTGGCGCGAGCCGTCGAACATGTAGATGCGGCCGGGGTCGATCCCCGCCTCCTTCGCCTGGACGACCAGCGCATCGCGCACCGGCCCCGCGGGCACCGGCTTGTAATCGTTGAACAGCGGTTCGATCACGACCGGTGCGAGCAGCAGGATCAGCGAAATCGCGGCGGCGGCGAGCCCGCCCGACCAGAGCCACCAGCGCTTCCCCGCGCGCCGGATCAGCGCATAGATGCCGAGGAAGAAGAGCGCGCCGAGCAGAACCCCGATGACCAAACCGATGGCGCCCTGCCCCAGATAATCGCCGAGCGGCTGGCTGGTGCGGCCATAGGCGGTTTCGCGCCACCAGCCGGTGTAGAGATCCCACGGCAGCGTGACGATCGCCGAAAGCAGCAGGAAGGCGGCACAGACAAGGAAGGTGCGGAGCGCAAAACCGCGCTTGCCGAGCTTTGCGTCGATCCGGTCGAGGATGCGCAAGCGCACAAAAAGATAGGTGACCAGCCCTGCGACGACAACGCCCCAGAAACTCAGCCATTCGCTGCCACGGGTATAATCGGCGGCCTTGGCGAGCGCCTCGGGACCGAGCGCGTCGATATAGGCCTTGGTCGCGGCGGCGGGATCGAAACTCATGGCAGTGCTCCAGCTGTATTATCTCTATAGAACACAGAGAGGGGCCGCGGGCAAGCGGGGGTCAGAGACCCAGCACCTGCGGCATCGTGTAGCGTCCCGGCTTCTGGTGGACCAGCCACAGCGCCGCGCGAACGGCGCCGCGCGCGAAGATCATCCGGTTCTCGGCGCGGTGCGCAAGGGTGATCATCTCCTCGGGCCCCGCGAAGATCACGTCATGGTCGCCCGCGACGGTCCCGCCGCGCAAGGACGCGAAGCCGATCTTGCCGTGCCCGCGCGCGCCGGTCAGGCCGTCGCGGCCGCGTTCGGAGCAGGTTGCGAGACTGATCCCGCGCCCCTCGGCAGCCGCCTGGCCGAGGAGCAGCGCGGTGCCGCTCGGCGCATCGACCTTCTTGCGGTGGTGCATTTCGACGATCTCGATATCCCAGTCGGCATCAAGCCGCGCCGCCGCCTCGCGCACCAGATGCGCGAGCAGGGTGACGCCGAGCGAGGTGTTGCCGGTCTGGAGCACCGCAATGTCGTGCGCGGCGTCGTCGATCAGATAATGGTGGCGCTCCTCGAGCCCGGTCGTGCCGATCACGATCGGCTTTTTCGCGGCGACGCAGGCATCGAGCGTCGCTTCCAGCGCGGCGGGTGAGGAGAAATCGACGAGCACGTCGCTGTCGGAGGCGAGGCGGACGATGTTGCCGCCCTTGTCAACGCCGCAGCTGCGCTGGCCGGCCTCCGAGATCGCGGCGGCAAGCGCGACGCCCATCCGCCCTTCGCTGCCGATAATGCCGATGCTGGTCATGTGCCGTCCCCTCGATTTCACTCCCCCTTAGCCGCTCGCATCGAGCGAAGTCGAGATGCCCCGAAGGCAGGCGCGATGTCGACCGGTATCTCGACTTCGCCCGATCCGAACGGTTAGAGAGGCAGCATGTCTCCGATCCAGAATATCGTCATCCTGACCGGCGCCGGCGTTTCGGCCGAAAGCGGCATCGACACCTTCCGCGACGCGGGCGGGCTGTGGGAACAGCATCGCGTCGAGGATGTCGCGACGCCCGAGGCGTTCGAACGCGACCCCGATCTCGTGTTCCGCTTCTATGACATGCGGCGCCAAGCGATCCAGACGAAGCAGCCGAACGCCGCGCACCTGGCGCTGGCGCGGCTCGATGCGGAGTGGCCCGGCGAGCTGACCATCGTCACGCAGAATGTCGACGATCTGCACGAGCGCGCGGGGGCGAGACGGCTCATCCATATGCACGGCGAGCATCTGACCGCCTGGTGCACCGGCTGCGACGCGCATGTGCCGTGGACCGGGGCGTTGATCGACCGGCCCGCCTGCCCGGCGTGCGGCGTGCGCGGCCACCTGCGCCCCGACATCGTCTGGTTCGGCGAGATGCCGTACCGGATGGACGAGATTTACCATGCCCTCAATCGCGCCGACCTGTTCGTGTCGATCGGCACGTCCGGCGCGGTCTATCCCGCGGCGGGGTTCGTGCGCGAGGCACGCGCGACGGGGGCGCTGACGCTCGAGCTCAACATGGAGCCGAGCCAGGGCAGCCACTGGTTCGACGAGGCGCGCCACGGCCCGGCGACCGAGCTGGTGCCGCAGTGGGTCGAACAGATGCTGGAGGGGTGAACGGACTCGGCTCGATACGGCGCCGACCGATTGCGACCGGAAGCTGCCCTAACCACCATCGTCACCCCGGACTTGATCCGGGGTCCATGACTTCAGCGCTGCGGTGGATCCCGGATCAAGTCCGGGATGACGAATGACAGCAAACGACAGGAAGCTGACCTATCTTTCATCGTCACCCTGAACTTGTTTCAGGGTCCATGGTCCGTCGTTTCCTTGGACGCGGCGCCGGATGCAATGCCCGGCCATGGATGCTGAAACAAGGTCAGCATGACGAGAACTGAAAGGCTGGAATCCACCCCAAATCCGCCACCGTCGTCAAAACAAGGCCTTTCCTACATTTTCCCGCTGTGCCAGCCTTCCTCCGGCTGTTCCATCTGGCGGATGAAAGCGGTCCCGGTTCGGCTTGCAGGCGCGGCGGGCGCGATGCGTCCGGCAACCCCCCATCTCCAGAACCGAGGACGCCATAGGCTGAACTTTCCTGAACTTTGAAAAATCCAGCTCGCGATCACCAGCGAAAGCATGGCGGCATCCCGGCCGCGGCAGACAGCGCCGGAATCACCGCCGTGCGGCGAAAAAATCCTTCAGCAGCGTTGCCGCTTCGCCCGCGCCGATGCCGTCATAGATTTCGGGGCGGTGATGCACGGTCGGCTGGGCGAAGGTGCGCGGGCCGTGGACGACCGCCCCGCCCTTCGGATCGTCGGCGCCATAATAGAGGCGCGCGATTCGGGCGTGCGCGATGGCTCCGGCGCACATCGCGCAGGGCTCGAGCGTGACAAAGAGGTCGCAGCCGTCGAGGCGTTCGTTGCCCAGCTTGGCCGCCGCGGCGCGAATCGCCACGATTTCGGCGTGCGCGGTCGGATCGTGCGATTCGCGGGGGCGGTTATGGCCTTCGGCGATGATGTTGCCATCCTTGACGATCACCGCGCCGACGGGCACTTCGCCGCAGTCGGCGGCAATCCGCGCCAAGTCGAGCGCGCGGCGCATCGGTTCGGGAAGGGGAAATCGAGCCATTTGTCCCCGCTAATCGCTTGACGAATCTCCGGCAAGCCGATAAGCGCGCGCCTTTCCCGGCCCATCCGGTCCTTTCGGTGCCTTCTGGCCCACCCCGGACGCCGCCCATTGATTCGAGGAAGAAGACGATGTCGCGCATTTGCGAACTGACCGGCAAGGGCCGCCAGATTGGCCACAATGTCAGCCACGCCAACAACAAGACCAAGCGCACCTTCCTGCCCAACCTGCAGAATGTGACGCTGCTGTCGGACGCGCTCGGCAAGGGCGTGAAGCTGCGCGTGTCGACCCACGGCCTGCGCTCGGTCGAGCATAATGGCGGCCTCGACAACTGGCTGCTGAAGGCCGGGGACGAGCAGCTTTCGGCGAACGCCCGCAAGCTGAAGAAGGAAGTCGCGAAGAAGCTGGCCGAAAAGGCCGCTTAAACGTCGAGGCTTTTCGAATTGCAGGAGGCCGCCGGTTTACCGCGCGGCCTTTTTGCTGTCCGGTGCGCGAACCGGCAGGCCGACGAGTTCGAACTGGACGAGCAGGCTTCGCTGCCAGCGATTGAAATTGTCGTCCGAGACGAGCCAGAGAAAGAGCCGGGCGCCATCGGTCGTTACCGCCGCGCCTTCGTAATTGTCCGCGAGCGCCCCCGGCACGCGCCCGATCGTCCGTGATCGCACGACGGCGCCGGGGCGGATCGCGGCGGGATCGACGATCGCGACGGTCGTCGTGAACACCGGATCGAAACCCAGCCGCCGGTGCACGAGCAGGATGCGCCCGTCGGGAAGCGTCGTCGCATCGCTGACCGCACCCTTGCCTTCCGCATCATAATAGAAGCGCCGCGCGCGCGTTCCCGGAACCGCGGGATCGCCCTCGAACAGCAGCGCCTCGCGCCCGCGCGGGTCGTCGTCGGCATTTTCGGAGAAGATGACGATCCGCCCGTCGGGCAGGCGTGCCATCGCCTCCGGCCCGCTATTCTTGGGCCAGTGCGGCTGCGGAAGCGCCGCGCGCGATTCGACCCGCCCGAGCGTCGGATCGAGGCGCCAGACCTCGTTCACCTGCTCGAGCGCGATCCGGCTTTGGCCCGTTGCCGGATCGAACAGCAGTGCCTCGACGTCGCTTTTCGACTTCTTCCCGGCAGTGCCGCCGGGCACCGGGATCTTGCCGATCCGCGCGTCCGCGACGCGGTTGCCGGGCAGCACCGCGAAGCGCGCCCAATAGCCATTGTCGGCGACAAGCTGGAACCGGTCCGGCCCCGTCGCCGCCAGCGATGAAAAGCCGCCGAACATCGCATTGGAGCTACCGAGCCGCCAGCCGCGAACGAAGCGCAGCGCCCCGGCGCGCCTCGCCGGATAGTCGAGCGCATGGACCTCGATGTCTTGCGACGCGGTATCGACCACGGGCCGCACCTGCCGTGTGCCGGGCGCCGGGCCGATGGCGACGAATATCAGGGCGGCGATCAAAAGGCGGCGCATGGGCGGGGCGATAGAGCCCAAAGACGGGAAGGCGCAAGCGGAAGGCAAGGAAAGCTGAACCTTAGCCAACAGCGGCGTTCAGGCTTCGCTCAAAGCGAATCGGGCAGAACAGCGTCATCGACCCACCCACCGCCCGACAGGGCTGACACAAGATGAAGGAGAATGAAGATGAAAAAGATGGTGACCCTCTCCCTCGCCGCCCTGATGTCGACCGCGACGCTGGGCATGGCGGCACCGGCGGCAGCGCAGCCGGGCTATTACAACGGCGGCTACGACACCTATTCGGCGAGCTATGATCGCGACCATCGTCGCTATGATCGCTACGACCGCCGTGGCGACCGCTATGACCGTCGCGATTATCGTAACGACCGCCGCTATTATCAGGGCAGCCGCCGCAACTATCGCCAGTGCGACAATGGCACCGGCGGAACCGTGATCGGTGCGATCGCGGGCGGCCTCGCCGGCCACGAAATCGCAGGTCGCGGCGACAAGACCGTCGGCACGATCATCGGCGGCGCCGTCGGCGCGATCGCCGGCCGTGCGATCGACAAGGGTAATGACGGCTGCCGCTAAGCAGACCCGAACCCCAATAAAGTCTCTTCCCTCCCTTTGCCCCGTCCGGCCTCCGCCGGGCGGGGCTTTTGCTGCCGGGACGGCGGGGTTGCCAACCGGGCCGCCGCCGCCTAGTTTGACGTCAAGTGCACGTTCGCGGCTTCGCGCGGACGCGTGATTGAGACAGGTCAACATAGCCATGCGGCAAATGGCAGCGCCATCAGGGCGATCGCCGCGGCCCGGCCCGCCGGCGAAGCGAATTCAAAAGGGGGATTCTCCGTCCCGTCCGGTGCCGGTTGTCCGGCCCCGTAGCTATGCCGCCATCGACCTCGGGACCAACAATTGCCGGCTGCTGATCGCGCGCCCGCAGGACGGCGAACTCGTCGTCATCGACGCTTTCTCGCGGATCGTGCGCCTGGGTGAAGGATTGCATGCGACCGGCCGGATCAGCGACGCCGCGATGGACCGCACCGTCGCCGCGCTCGCGATCTGCGCCGACAAGCTGCGCCGCCGCCATGTCACCCTGTCGCGCGCGGTCGCGACCGAAGCATGCCGCCGCGCCTCGAACGGCGCCGAACTCGCTGCCCGCGTCAAGCGCGAGACGGGGATTGCGCTCGACATCATTTCCGCCGCCGAGGAAGCGCGACTCGCCGTGCTCGGGTGCCACAATCTCATGGAGCCGGGCGACGGACCCGCGCTGATCTTCGACATCGGCGGCGGCTCGACCGAGCTGATGCACGTCGACGTTTCCGACCATGACGTGAAAATCCGCGACTGGATCAGCGTGCCGTGGGGAGTCGTCTCGCTGACCGAACATGCCGCGCCGGGCGAAGACAGCCTGCCCGCGCGGCAGGCGAGCTATGCGCGGATGCGCGAGGTCACGCAGAGCGCCTTCGCCGCCTTCGCCGACCGCGCGACACGCTTCGCCGGCCAGCCGCTCCGTCTGCTCGGCACCAGCGGCACGGTGACGACGCTGGCCAGCGTGTTCCTCAACCTGCCGCGCTACGACCGCCGTGCGGTCGACGGGCTGGCGGTCCCCGCCGATGCGATGCGTGACATCAGCCGCCGCCTCGCTGAAGCAAGCCTCGACGCCCGGGCCGACATCGCGTGCATCGGACGCGAGCGCGCCGATCTGGTCGTTGCGGGCTGCGCGATCCTCGAAAGCATCATCGATCTGTGGCCCGCGGCGCGTGTCGGGGTCGCCGATCGTGGCATCCGCGAGGGCATCCTGCGCACGCTGGCGATGCAGGGCCGCGACGTGCCCGTGACCCGGCGCGAGCATCGCAAATGAGCAAGGGCGCGGGGGGAGGCGGCCGCTCGGGCGGCCGAGGCGGCCTGCACGAACGGGTCAAGACCGCGCGGCGGCGCACCGCGTCGTCGACGCGCTGGCTGCAGCGCCAACTCAACGATCCCTATGTGCGGCGCGCGCAGGCCGAAGGCTATCGGTCGCGCGCCGCGTACAAGCTGATCGAGCTCGACGAGAAATTCGGCCTCCTCAAGAAATCGCGCGCGGTCGTCGACCTGGGCATCACGCCGGGCGGCTGGTCGCAGGTCGTTCGCAAGGCGAACCCCCGCGCCCGTGTCGCGGGGATCGACCTGCTTCCCTGCGAGCCGATCGAAGGCGTCGAAATCCTCGAGATGGATTTCATGGACGACGCGGCGCCGGACGCGCTGATCGAGGCGCTGGGCAGCTCGCCCGACCTGGTCATTTCGGACATGGCGGCGAACACCGTCGGCCATCCGCAGACCGACCATTTGCGGACCATCGCGCTCGCCGAGACCGCCGCTGACTTCGCGGTCCGGAATCTCCAGCCGGGCGGCGCGTTCGTTGCCAAGGTGTTTGCGGGCGGCGCGGACCGCGAGCTGCTGACCGTCCTCAAGCGCAACTTCGCGACGGTGAAGCACGCGAAGCCCCCCGCGAGCCGCAAGGGGTCGCCCGAACTCTATGTCATCGCGCAGGGTTTCAAGGGACGCAGCACGGATGCCGGCGAGGACGGTTGAGGTTCATCGGCGATAGAGGTCACAACAGATAATATTGGGTCGTACCGGGGAGATATGCGAATGAACGGGTCAAGGCGGTCGGTCGCGGGCGTGACGCTCGCGGCGCTCATGCTCGCGTCGTGCGGCGGGGGTGGGGGCGGCAGCGGAAGCAGCGGCCCGGTCACTGTGACGCCGACGCCGAGCCCGACTCCAGCGCCCACCGCAAGTTGCGGCCTGCCCGCGCGGCAGGCGTTCGCCAAAGCGGTGATCGACGAATGGTATCTGTTCCCCGGCGATATCGCGAGCAGCGCGAATCCGGCGGTCTATTCCGACGTCCAATCCTATATCGATGCGCTCGTCGCGCCGGCGCGCGCGCTCGGCAAGGATCGCTATTTCACCTACATCACCTCGATCGCAGAAGAGAATGCCTTCTACAACAGCGGGTCGAGCGCGGGTTTCGGAGTGCGGCTGAGCTACGATGCGTCGCTCCAGCGCGTCACGATCCTCGAAGCCTATGAGGGCGCGCCCGCCTTCGCCGCCGGCCTCGACCGCGGCACGCAGATCGTCGGGATCGGAACGGCGACGTCGAATATCCGGACAATCGCCGCGATCGTCGCGAGCGAAGGCGCGGCGGGCATCACCAACGCGCTGGGGCCGAGCGATCCCGGCGTCACCCGCGTGCTGCGGATCGTCGACGCGGGTGGGGGCACGCGCGAGGTGTCGGTCACCAAGGCCGACTATGACATCGACCCGGTGTCCGATCGCTATGGCGCCAAGGTGATCAGCGAAAACGGCCGCAACTACGGCTATATCAACCTGCGCACTTTCATCCGCTCGGCCGACCCCCAGCTCGAAACCGCGTTCCTGAACTTCCGCAACCAGGGGATCACCGATGTGGTGATCGATTTCCGCTATAATGGCGGCGGGCTGGTCAGCACGGCGGAACTGATGGGCGACCTTCTGGGGCGGAATCGCACCGCGTCGGAGCTGTTTTCGCAGACGCTTTTCCGTCCGTCGAAATCGGCCGAGAACGACCGGCATTTCTTCGAAGCCAGACCGCAATCGATCGCGCCGACGCGTATCGCCTTTATCGGCACCGGCTCGACCGCCTCGGCCTCGGAACTCGTGATCAACGGGATGTTGCCTTATCTCGGCGCCGATATGACGCTCGTCGGCAGCAACACCTATGGCAAGCCGGTCGGCCAGATCGCGCTCGACAAGGCCGAATGCGACGATCGCATCCGCGTCATCGCCTTCGCGACCGGCAATGCGACCGGGCAAAGCGATTATTATGGCGGGCTCGCGCCCAAGATATCGAACAGCTGCGCGGCGGCGGACGATCCGTCCTTCCCGCTCGGTGATCCGCGCGAGGCGTCGCTGCGCGCCGCGATCGACTTTCTCGCGGGCAACGCCTGCACCACGCGTATCGCCGAGGCATCGGCGGGCGCGCTCGCGCGCGGCGGGAGAACACTGGCGGCCGAGCCCGAAATGCTGATCGCGCAAGCCCCGCGCGCGGCGCAGCGCGAGTTGCCGGGGCTTTTCTGACCGAAAACGCGCGGCGTCCTTCAGTTTCGTGCTGCCGCGCTCGCGTCGCGCACCGCCTTGAATTCGCTACCCGCTTTCCAGCCGGGCCATTTGCCCGAACGCGCCAGCTCGTCGCCGATCCGGTAGAAAACCGAAATATCCTCGATCGCGCCGTCGAGGTTCCAGCTGGCGTCCCATGCGTCGCAGGCTTGGTGATAGCATTTGCCGGTATAGTCATCGACCCATTTCTGGCCCGCGTCCTTCCCGCCGCTTACCAGGTCGGAGGCGCCCGCGATGCCCATCATCAACAGGACGGGGACGCCGCGTTTCGCCATGCTGAAATGGTCGGCGCGGTAGAAGAGGCCGCGTTCAGGGAGGCTTTCAACGCTGACGGTGCGGCCCTGTTTCGCGGCGACGCGGGCAAGATCGTCCTCCAGCGTGCTCTGGCCCTTACCGACGAGGACGACGTCCTTCGCGCGGCCCGCGGTCTGAAGGATGTCGAGCCCCAGATTGGCGACCGTCGTCTCGGGCGGATAGAGCGGGCTTTGCGCATAGGCTTCCGAACCCAGCAGGCCGCGCTCCTCGGCGGTCCAGAAGGCGAAGAGGATGGTGCGGTCGGGTGGCGGGGCGGCCTTGAAATTGCGCGCGATCTCGAACAGCCCCGCAACGCCGAGCGCGTCGTCGTTCGCTCCCGCGCGATAGATGCGGCCCTGCTCGTCGGGCCTCCCCTCGCCATAGGCATCCCAGTGCGCGCCATACATCACGACTTCGTTCGGCCGTTTCGTGCCGGGGATTTTCGCGAGGACGTTCTGGCTCTGGACGACTTCATGCTTCACCGGCACCTCGGCATCGAAGCGGGTGCCAAGATCGACGGGCCTGAAATTCTTGCGCCGCGCCGCGATGCGGAGCTTCGCGAGATCCTGTCCGGCGTCGGCAAAGAGCTTTGTTGCAGTCTCGCCCGAAATCCAGCCTTGCAAGGCGAGGCTCGTTCGCTGTTCGGGCGGGACGACGAGGCCATAGTTTTCGCCGCCGCCGCTTTTGACGACGTTCCAGCCATAGCCGACGCCGTCGCTGTCGTGGATAATCAGGGCGGCGATCGCGCCGCGCCGCGCCGCTTCCTCGAATTTGTAGGTCCAGCGGCCGTAATAGGTCATCGTCCGGCCCCCGAACTTGCCGACGCTGTCCTCGCCCTTGGTGGCGACGAAATCGGGATCATTGATCAGGAAGACCGCGACCTTGCCCTTGAGGTCGGCGCCCTTGAAATCGTCCCAGCCGCGTTCGGGCGCGGTGACCCCATAGCCGACGAAGACCATCGGCGCATTCGCGACGGCCGCAACGTCGGCTGGCTGCAGTGTCGAGACATAGATGTCGGTGCCCTGCACGAGCGGGGTTGTCGTGTTCCCGCGCGCGAAGGCTAGTTTCGACGGCTCGCCGAGCGCGGTGTGAAGAAGGGCGACAGGCTGCGTCCAGCTGCCGTTGGTCCCTGCGGGTTCAAGCCCGAGCGCCTGCAGCCGACCGATCAGATAGCCGATCGTGCGCTCCTCGCCGATCGTGCCGGGCGCGCGGCCCTGAAACTGGTCGGAGGCGAGGGTGCGGACGGTTTCGGTCAGGTTTGCGGCGCTGATCTCCTGCGCGGCGGTTGGGGCGGCAAGGGCGAGGGCCGTGGCGGCGGCGAGGCGCAGGATCATGAAAAGCCTTCCGATTTAGATGGGCGGGCAAGCCTAGCCAGCGCGGCGGCCTTTGTGAACCGCCGTGCTGGCACAGGACGGCGGTTCTGGCGCCATGGCCGCTGCAAGTGCGATCAGGGCGCCGTCGACGCCAGCAGATTGTCGCGCAGCGTCGCGATCGCTTTCTGCACCTTGGCGAAATCGCCGCCGAGGCCGGTTGCCTCGATCAGCTTGTCGCCGATACATTCGTCCTGCAGATCGCGGCCCTTCGCTGTCAGGCGGATGCGGACCTGCCGCTCGTCGGCGGGATCGCGGCGGCGTTCGACGAAGCCCATCTGCTCGAGCTTCTTGAGGATCGGGGTCAGCGTGTTCGATTCGAGGAACAGCTTTTCGCCAAGGCTCCCGACCGTCTGATCGTCCTGCTCCCACAGCGCGACGAGCGCTACATACTGTGTGTAGGTGAGCCCGAGCGGTTCGAGCACCGGCCGGTAGGCGCGCCCGAAGGCAAGGTTCGCCGAATAGACCGCGAAACAGAGATAGTCGCTGAGCGGAGGGGATTTGGCGGTCGCAGGGGTGGTCATGATGGTCCTCTCCAAGGCTGTTCGGTCGGACACGATAAGATCGCAAGACCCGATTGCCAACCGGGCGGCGCTGGGGAGGGGACAGCGCCGCCCGGCAACCGGGGTCAGGCGAGAGCGGGCTCTGCCAGGGTCAGTTCGATGTCGATGTTGCCGGCGACCGCCTTCGAATAGGGGCAGATCGCGTGCGCGGCTTCGATCAACTCCTGCGCGACCGCGCGGTCGATACCCGGAACCTGCACGTCGAGGCGGGCGCGAAGGACGAAGCCGCCGTCCTTGTGAAGCAGGTCGATCGTCGTGTCGATCTCCGGCGTCACCGGCAGTGCGACCTTCTTCTGCTGGGCGGCGAGGCCGAGCGCGCCGAGGAAGCACGCCGACCAGGCGGCGGCGAAGAGATTTTCGGCGGCGGGGTGCGGTTCGGGAAGCTGGATGTCGAGCAAGCCGTTGGTGCTGCGTGCATAGCCTTCGGCGCCGCCTTTGACGTGCGTGGTGCCGGTGAAGAGAATCTTGTCAGCCATTTCAGAACTCCTTTCGGGATTAAGATCGTATCCGTTTAGATCGGATACGATGTAAATACGCGTGTCGCGGCCGATAGTCAATAGGACGCGATTAAATCGCGTACGATTTAACAGGATGTCGCGTATAAATCTTTGAATTATTGCAGAAGAAATTCAGGGGGCGGCGGCGATTAAGCGGCCAAGTTGCCGTCGAAGAGGCCTTCGGCGCTACGAAGGTTTCGGCCTCGGTATGCGCGCGGGGCGGCGCGCGGGTGTTCATCCCAAGGTAGCCGGTGAGGAGCATCGCGGGACGAACAGCGCGCTGATCACCGAGAGGAAATACTGATTCTGGTTGGCCTTTTGCGCGGCCTGCAGAGCAGCGCGTTGCGGAGCTGCGCCTGCGTGCTCGCGCCATCGGTGTCGGCGGCGGTTGCGTTCCGGCGCTTGTCTTTTTCCGGAATCCGATGCCGGATCCGGCTGTGCCATTTTGATGGCGGGCTTGCGAGGCCGGGTCAGTCGTCCGCCGGCGGCGACCAGCCCTTCTTGTACTTCTCGAACCAGGCGAGGATCGCCGAGGCTTTCGCGGCCGACTGCGACGGGCGCGCGGCGATCCCGCCGTGGCTGGCGCCGGGCACCTTGATCAGCGCGGTCGGCACACCGCGCAGGCGGAGCGCGGTATAATATTGCTCTGACTCGCTGACCGGGGTGCGATAATCCTCGGCGCCGACGATGACCAAGGTCGGGGTCTTCACATTGCCGACGAGCGACAGCGGCGAAAGCGACCAGTAGAGGTCGGGCTTTTCCCACGGCTCGGCGCCCAGCCAATAGGGGCCGAAGAAGCCGGGGCCGTCGGCGGTGAGCGCCTGCGACGTCCAGTTGATCACCGGCTTTTGCGCGACCGCCGCCTTGAAACGGTCGGTCTTGCCGACGATCCAGCTGGTCAGCACGCCGCCGCCCGAACCGCCGGTGACGAAGAGTGCTTGCGGGTCGGCGATGCCGAGTTCGATCGCGCGATCGACGATGCTGATGAGGTCGAAATAATCGTTGCCCGGGTAGGCCTTGTCGATCTCGTTCGCGAAAGCCGCGCCGTAGCTGGTCGAACCGCGCGGGTTGGCCGAGAGGACGGCATAGCCAGCGGCGGCATAAAGCTGGTTGTCGGTCGAGAAATGACCGCCATAGGCGGCGAACGGCCCACCGTGGATTTCGAGGATCAGCGGCACGCGCTGTCCCTCGCGATAGCCGGGCGGCAGGGTCAGCCAGCCCTCGATCGTCTTGCCGTCGTGGCTTGAGACGGCGGTGATCTTGCGCACCGCGCCGAGCGATTTCACCTCGCGCAGGCTTCGGTTGAGGTCGGTCAGGATGCGCGCACTCCCCCCGCGCGCGAGCTGCACCTCGGCGGGGCGCTGCGCGGTGCCGCCGGTGAAGGCGATCGCGCCGCCGTCGGAGACGCTGAAACTGCCGCCGGTATAGGGCCGGTCGAGCCCGCCGCCGGAGAGGCCGGTCGCGGCGGTGCGTGCCGAGCCGTCGAGACCGATGCGCGCGACCCTGGTTTCGCCATGATCGTCATATTGTGCGTAAACCGATTTGCCGTCGGCGGCCCACTGGATCGCATCGACGCTGTAATCCCAGTTTGCGGTCAGGCTGCGCTTGGCCGATCCGTCGCGGCTCATGACATAGAGCTGGGTGTTCTCGTAAGCGCGCCGCTTGTCGTCGAAGCCGAGATAGGCGATTTTCGAGCCGTCGGGCGAGACGAGCGGATTCGCATCGGGACCGTTGCGGTCGGTGAGCGCGGTCACCGACCCGCTTGCCACGTCGAGCGCATGGACTTCGCTCTCGACCGGGTCGCGCTCCCAATCGGGCTTGCGGTTCGCGCTGAAATAGAGCGTGCGGCCGTCGCGCGACCAGCTCAGGGGGCCGGTGTCGTGATAGGGGCCGAACGTCAGCTGGCGCGGCGAACCGCCGGCCGCGGGAACGACGAAGATCTTCTCGAAACCGGGCTCGACGAATCCCTCGCCGTCGGCCTTGAAGGCCAGCAGGTCGTGGACCTCGAGCGGTTCGGCCCATTTGGCGCCCTCCGGCTTGTTTTTCGGCGCGCTGCCGAAGCTCGGCCCATCGTCCTTGACCAGCATCGTATAGGCGATCGAGCGGCCGTCGGGGGACCAGGCGAGCGAGGAGGGCGAGGTCGGCAGGCCGGTGAGGCGCACGGTCTCGCCGCCGGTCATCCAGCGCACCCAAAGTTGCGCCGAGCCGCCCGCGGTCGAGACATAGGCGAGGCGTCTGCCGTCGGGCGACCAGCGCGGCGCGAAGGTTGCGCCTTCGTTGGCGCCCAACGGCGTTTCCTCGCCGGTCGTCGTATCGATCAGCCAGACCGAGTTGATCGCGCGGTCGGTCATGATGTCGTTCTGGCGCCGGACATAGGCGATGCGGCGGCCGTCAGGGCTGATCTGCGGATCGGACGCGATGGCGAGGTCGAAAAGGTCATCGCCGGTAAAGCGGCGTTCGGGCCCCAGTCGCGCGCTGCCCGCTGCGGAGGCCTCGGCAGAAGCGGTTTCGGCTTCCGCAATTGTTTCCGGGGCAGGAGCTTGCCGGGCGAAGGCGGGCTGAACGGCCAGAATGAGAAGGCTGGCGCCGAGAAAGGCGGGTTTGCGCATCGATAGGGTTCCCCTTTTTCCGTCCACGTCTTTGCGCCTTCGTGCCTTCGCGGGAAACAGGAAAAATCCTGCGCGAGGCGTCATGGCTCGCCACGCTGCGCCTACAACATATATTTCATCCGGATCGACTGGCGCATGTCGCCCGTCACCGCGAAGCTCGCCGACTTGAAGCTCGGGGGTCCCATGCCGATCGAAGGGTTGCGCGAAAAGCCGAAGCCTTCCTTCGGCAGGAACAGCGCCATATCCATCTTGTTGTTGGCATTTTCATCATGCACCACGGCGAGCGCATAGGTGCCGTCGGCGGGCGCGTGGATCAGGAAATTGCCGGCGTCGACCGCCTTGACGGCCATCCGTACCGAGGCCTTGTCCTTGCTGCAATCCGGAAAAGCCTTGGGGTTGGTGGTCAGGCAGACGAGAATCTGGCCCTTGACGTTGCGCAGGCCGGTGATGCCGACCTCAACCGTCGGCGGCGCGCTCGCGGCGGTCAGCAGCAGCGGCAAAAGAGCCAAGCCCGATATCCGTCCCGCACGCCTTGTCCCAGAAACGGAAATACAGCCCATAATTCCCCCGATAGGCCGCGTGATGTGCCTCGTGATGCGTCGCGGTTATCAGCCAGCGCCCTGCCGGTCCATGAACGAGTGCGCGCGGGAACATCTCCCATCCCATATGATTGCCGACGCCCATCACGGTCATGACAGTCAGCACCAGCCCCAGCACCGCGACATGGACGGGAATGAGGAAGACGAGCGCCGGGATCACCACCGCGCCGGTGATCGCCTCGACCGGGTGAAAGCTCATCGCCGCCCATGCGGTCGGCGGGCGGCTCTGATGATGCACGGCATGGGCGATACGGAACCAGCGCGGCTGGTGCATCCAGCGGTGCGTCCAGTAAAACCATGTGTCGTGGATCAGCAGATAGAGGAACAGGCTGACCGGCAGATACCAGAGGGGGAAGGCATCGACGTCGGTATAGATACGCGTCCAGCCATGCGCCTGCCATCCCCAGGCGACGATTCCCGCAGGCACGCCATAGATGGCGGCGCTCGCAAGGCTCCAGCCGATCTCGCGCTTCATCTGCAGCTCCAGCCCGCGATACAGGCCAGGATGCCTGATCCGCGTCGCGAACGCAAAGCCACCGCTGCTGATCAGATAGCGCACACCGACGATCGCCGTCATGGCGAGGGCGGAGAGCAGGATGGCGGCGACGGTATCGGTCACAGCCTGTTTCTGCCGGATGAGAGCGGCTTTGTCATCGTCGCATGAAATATCGTCGCTTCCCCCGCGCCCATCGCTTCGCTAGGCAACCTCCATGCCAGCGGCCAACAGCGATTCCTGCGACATAGCCATCGTCGGCGGCGGGCTGGCCGGCGGGCTTGCGGCGCTCGCGCTCGCCGAGAAACGCCCCGCCCTCGACGTGCGGCTGATCGAACCGGGCGCCATCGGCGGCAATCATATCTGGTCCTTTTTCGACAGCGACATTGCGAGGCGCGACCGCTGGCTCGTTGCGCCGCTCGTGCAATATCATTGGGACAGTTATGACGTCGCCTTTCCGGAGCGCCAGCGGCGCGTGCCGATGGGTTATAAGAGCATCACCGGCGAAGCGCTGGCCGACGCCGTGACGGCCGCGCTGCCGACCGGCCGGATCATCGCCGACCGCGCCAAGCATGTCGCGCCCGACCATGTGCTGCTGGCGCGCGGCGGCCGACTGTCGGCAAAGCAGGTGATCGACGCCCGCGGTATCGGCAAGACCGCGGTGCGCGATTGCGGCTGGCAGAAATTCGTCGGACAGGCGCTGCGAGTCGAGGGCGGGCATGGCATCGAACGGCCGGTGGTGATGGACGCGACGGTCGAGCAGCTCGACGGCTATCGCTTCGTCTATCTGCTGCCCTTCGATGCCGAGACGATCTTTGTCGAGGACACCTATTACAGCGACACGCCCGACCTCGATCTGGCAGAGCTGCGCGGCCGCATCGCCACCTATGCGGCGCGGCGGCAATGGAATGTGGCGGCGGTGACGCGCGAGGAAACCGGGGTGCTGCCCGTCGTCGTCGCCGACGATTTCGGCCGGTTGTGGCCCGCGATCGACCGCACGGCGCGGATCGGCGTGCGCGCCGGGGTGTTTCATGCGCTGACGGGCTATTCGCTGCCCGACGCCGTGCGCACGGCCGCGGCGCTTCCGACGCTGGTCGATGGCGGCGATCTCGGTGCGCGACTGCGCGAGCGCGCCGCCGCGTCATGGCGCCGCCAGCGCTTCTACCGGATGCTCGGGGCGATGCTGTTCCGCGCCGCCGAACCGGGCGAACGCTACCGGATCTTCCAGCGTTTCTATGGACTTGCTCCCGGCCTGATCGCGCGCTTCTATGCCGGCCGGTCGAACGCCGCCGACAAATTGCGCATCCTTTCGGGAAGACCCCCCGTATCTGTAAGCCGCGCGCTTGCGGCGCTTTCGAAACTGGACTGGAAATGACTCGCACCGCAATTGTCATCGGCGCAGGATTCGGCGGGCTGGCGCTGGCGATCCGGCTGCAGTCGGCGGGCGTCGCGACGACTATCGTCGAGGCGCGCGACAAGCCCGGCGGGCGCGCCTACCACTGGAAACGCGACGGCTTCACCTTCGACGCCGGGCCGACGGTGATCACCGATCCGCCGTGCCTGCGGGAATTGTGGGCGCTCAGCGGGCGGGACATGGCGGCCGACGTCGATCTCGTCCCCGTCACGCCCTTCTATCGCCTCAACTGGCCCGACGGCACCAACTTCGACTATTCGAACGACGAGGCCGCGCTGTGTGCCGAGATCGCGAAGATCAACCCCGCCGACATCGCTGGTTACGACCGCTTCCTCGATTATTCGAAGGGCGTGTACGAACAGGGCTATGTGAAGCTCGGCGCGGTCGCATTCCTCGATTTCGCCTCGATGATCCGCGCCGCCCCCGCGCTGATGAAATATCAGGCCTGGCGCAGCGTCTATTCGATCGTTTCCTCCTATGTTCGCGACGAGCGGCTGCGGCAGGCGCTGTCTTTTCACACCTTGCTCGTCGGCGGCAACCCGATGACGACGAGCAGCATCTACGCGCTCATTCACACGATCGAAAAGGACGGCGGCGTCTGGTTCGCGCGCGGCGGAACCAATGCGCTGGTCGGCGGAATGGTCGATCTATTTCAGAGGCTCGGCGGCGAATTGCGCCTTGCCGATCCGGTAACCTCGATCGCCACAAAGGGGAACCGCGTCACCTCTGTCACGACACAAAGCGGTTGGCACGCCGACGCCGACATGATCGCCTGCAACAGCGACCTGATGCACAGCTACGAGGACCTGCTCGATCATCCGCGTGGGGCCAAGGTCGCAAAGAGCCTGTCGCGCAAGCGCTGGTCGCCGTCGCTGTTCGTCGTTCATTTCGGCGCGAAGGGCGATTATCCGGACATCGCGCACCACAGCATCCTCTTCGGCCCGCGCTACAAGGGGCTGCTGAGCGACATTTACGGGGGCAAGGTGCCGGAGGATTTCTCGCTCTACCTCCACCACCCCAGCATCACCGATCCGGGAATGGCGCCGCCGGGCCATTCGACCTTCTACGCGCTGGCCCCCGTCGCGCATCTCGGCAAGACGCAGCCCGACTGGGACGGGGCGCTCGGCGAGCGCTTCGCCGACGCGATCATCGACGAGGTCGAGCGCCGCGTCGCGCCCGGCCTTCGCGCCAATCTCGTCACCCGCTTCCACTATACGCCGACCGATTTCGGCCGCGACCTGTCGGCGCATCTCGGCAGCGCCTTCAGCCTCGAGCCCGTGCTGTGGCAGAGCGCATATTTCCGCGCCCACAATCGCGATGACAAGCTCCCGAATCTCTATTTCGTCGGCGCAGGTACGCATCCGGGCGCCGGCATTCCCGGCGTGGTGGGGAGCGCGAAGGCGACGGCAGCGCTGATGCTCGAATAACAAACCTCCGTTCGCCCTGCGCTTGTCGAAGGGCCGTTCTTCCTTCAAAGGCGGCAGGAGAAAGGGCGGGGCTTCGACAGGCTCAGCCCAAACGGAATTTGTGAAAGCTACGAAGCGATGAAACGCCTTGCCGTCTATTGCGGGTCCGCGACCCCGGAAGATCCGATCTATATCGAAACCGCGCGCCATGTCGGCCGCACGCTGGCCGAGCGCGGGATCGGCGTCGTCTATGGCGGCGGTCGCCTCGGGCTGATGGGCGCGGTCGCCGACAGCGCGCTAGAAGCCGGCGGCGAGGTGATCGGAATCATCCCCGAAGCGCTCGTCGGTGCCGAGGTTGCGCACCGCGGCTGCACCGAACTCCACGTCGTGTCGGGGATGCACGAGCGCAAGAAGATGTTCACCGACCTCAGCGACGGCTTCCTCACCATCCCCGGCGGGGTCGGGACGATGGACGAATTGTGGGAAGCGATCAGCTGGGCGCAGCTCGGCTATCACGCAAAGCCCGTCGGCCTGCTCAATGCCGCGGGCTTCTACAACGAGCTGATCGCATTCAACCGCAAGATGGTCGAGGTCGGCTTCATCCGCCCCGCGCATGCCGGGATCATGATCGTCGACGCGGGCCTCGACGAACTGCTCGACAAGATGGCGTCTTACGTTCCGCACCAGACGATCTTCGCGATGAAGGCCGAAAATCTGTAATGATCGACGGGGGGGCCTATGACGCACATGCCCTCCACGGTTTCGCGCACGACAGCATCGCGCGCGGATCGAAAAGCTTCGCGCTCGCCAGCCAGCTGTTCGACCGCATCACCCGCGAGAGGGTGTGGCTGCTCTACGCCTGGTGCCGCGCCGCCGACGATTTGACCGACGGACAGGATCATGGCGGAACGATGCGGCCGGGCCACGATCCCGCCGCGGCCGTCGCGCATATCCGCGCGCAGACCGGCAAAGCCTTAGCCGGCGAGCCGACCGGCGAGCCTGCGTTCGACGCGCTCGGCTTCCTGCTCACCCAGATCGATATTCCGCGCGGGGTGATCGACGATATCGTCGCCGGGTTCGAACTCGATGCACAGGACTGGCGTCCGCGCAGCGAGGCCGACCTGCTGCGCTACAGCTATCATGTCGCGGGCGCCGTCGGCGTCGCGATGGCGCTGGTCATGGGGATCGATCCCAAGGACACAACCACGCTCGACCGCGCCTCCGACCTCGGCATCGCCTTCCAGCTCGCAAACATCGCGCGCGACGTCGCCGAGGATGCTGCCGCCGATCGCTGCTACCTGCCCGTCGACTGGATGGTCGAGCTCGACATTCCGCCCGGCCAGCATATGCACCCCGCCTATCGCCCGCGGCTCGCGGTGATGGCGAAATGGCTCGCCGAAATGGCCGGGGAATATGAGGCGTCGGCGCTCTGGGGCGCGCGCAAGCTGCCGCCGCGCAGCCGCTGGGCGGTGCTCGCCGCGGCGGGCATCTATGGCGACATCGCGCGCGAGGTCCGCGCGCGCGGCGACCATGCGTGGGACCACCGCGCGGGGACCTCGCGTCTCGCCAAGCTCGGCTGGGTGGCGCGGGCCGGCTGGTCGGTCCTCCGCCGCCCGCCGCAACGCCGGATCAGCCGCGACGGCCTGTGGACGCGTCCTCGGACAGAAGAGGCGCCTGGATGAGCTGGATCGAATGGCTGGCCGCTGGGCTGGTCCTCGTCAATGTCGCGCTCGTCGCGCTGCGCAGCGTGTGGAACTATCCCTTCGCGCTCGTCGCCGTCAGCCTTTATGCCTTCGTCTTTTTCGAGGCGAAGCTTTACAGCGACATGCTGCTGCAGGGATTCTTCTTCATCCTCAATCTTTACGGCCTTTTCGCGTGGGTACGTGCGCGCGCGGACAGCGGTATTCCGGTCGGCTGGCTGAGCGATCGCGCACGCTGGATCTGGGGCAGCGTCACTTTCACCGCGTGGATCGCCTGGAGCAGCGCAATGCACCGCTTCACCGATGCCGCGGCGCCATGGATCGACGGCGCCATCGCGATGATGAGTATCACCGCGCAATGGCTGCTCGCGCGCCGCAGGGTCGAAAGCTGGTGGCTGTGGATCGCCGTCGACCTGATCGCGGTGCCGCTGTTCGCGTGGCGCGGCCTCTATGCGACGAGCGCGGTCTATGTCGTGCTGCTCGGCCTGTCGATCGATGGACTGATCCAGTGGCGTCGCGCGGCTTTGACCGGCGCGATCCCCGAATGACGCGCCATATCTGCCTTCACGGCGCCGAGAGCACCGGCAAGTCGACGCTCGCGCCGCGGCTCGCCTTTCGCCTCGGCGCGCTCGTCGTTCCCGAATACGGCCGCACCTATGCCGAGGCGCACGGCACCGAGTTCGACGAGATCGACCTGCTCGCGATCTTCGACGGCCATGTCGCGTCGACGCGGGCGGCGCGGGCGCAAAATCCCGGATGGCTGGTGTCGGACACCGACCCGTTGATGACGCAGGCCTGGGCGGTGATGCTGCTCGGCAGGCGATTGCCGGAGATCGACCTGTGGGACGAGCCCGCCGACCTCTATCTCGTCCCGGCGATGGATCTGCCGTGGGAGGAGGACGGTACGCGCCTGTTCGGAAGCGACCTCGCGCGGCGCCAGTTCATGGACGTTGCGATCGGCGAGCTCGAGCGGCGGAACCTGCGCTGGGCGTGGGTCGATGGCGACGGCAACGAGCGGCTCGAGAATGCGCTGGCGGCGATCCGGGCGGCGGGGCTTTTATAGGCGCAAGCCGGTCGGCTGGCGCCATCTCCACGCGAATCCTCTTCCATCCGGCCTTGCGGTCGCTACACAACCGCCATGGCCAAGATCCTGATCCTCGCCGCACTTCCCGAAGAGGGCGATGCGTTGTTTGCCGACGCGGGCGTGAAAGACGACAGCCCCTTCGCCGTGCGCCGCCTGACCGCGCACGGCCATGATTTGACTATCGCCATCTCGGGCCTCGGCAAGGTCAATGCCGCGCTGGCCGCCGGGATGCTCGGCGGCGATGCTGACCTGCTGCTGATGAGCGGCACTTGCGGGTCGCTGGGCGCGGCGCCCGGCGCATACTGGCTCGCCGAGGCGGTGCAGCATGATTATGGCGCGAATGAGCCCGGCCGGTTCCGCCGTTACCGCGCGGGCGAGTGGCCGATCGGCGAAGCGGGCGAAGCGCATTTCGCGGCGATGCCCGACCCGGGGCTCGGCCTGCCGCACGCACGGATCGCGAGCGGCGACAGCTTTGTCGCTTGTCCCGACGCCGCGGCCGACCTCAAATCGCTCGGCGCGACATTGGTCGATATGGAGGTCGGCGCGGTTGCCCAGGTGGCGGCGCGGCTTGGCAAGCCGTGGGCGGCGATCAAGGCGGTGACCGACGAAGCCAACGGCGACAGCGCGGACGATTTTCACGGCAATCTCGCACGTGCGGCGCATTCGGCGGGGCGCGAGATCGAACGGCTGGTCGCGGCGATCTGACCATTTCCCGCGGACCCCGGCTGTGTTAGCCTCGCGGCTTGACTCGGCCATGGGAGAGGTCGTCATGCACTATCGGTCTTCGTTTGGCCTGTTCGCGGCCTGCGCATTGTTTGCCGCGCCGCCAGCCGTCGCGGCGGACGGAGACGTCGGCGGGGGAGGTTCGACCCCCGACCAGATTGCGGCCGCTTATGATCCGACCGCCGACTATCAGGCGGGTGCCGACGCCTATGCGACGGGCGATTACGCCGCAGCCGCAAAGGCGTTTCGCAAGATCGTCGCGGCGGTGCCGAAGAATCCGCAGGCCAATTATCTGCTCGGCGCCAGCCTGATGGCGCAAGGCGATTACGCGCGCGCGGTCAAGCCGTTCGAGACAGCGCTGCGCTATGACGAAAAGATGATCGACGCGCGGCGCGACCTCGGCATTGCGCAGGCGACGCTGGGCAAGACGGAAAAGGCGACCGAACAGCTCGCGGCGCTGAAAGCCCTGCAAGAGGCGTGTGGCGGCATTTGCGCCAATGCGGCAAAGATCACCGACGGGATCGCGCGGATCGAGGCGGCGATCGCAGCCGGTCCGCAGGCGCAAGGCTGGGTCGAACCCGAGGTCCGGCTGGCGTAACGGGGCGGCGCGCCCATCGGCGCAGGCGCTGCGCCTTGAGGCAGCGCGTTGGCAATTTTGTTGCGATGCAGCAGCGCTTCTGTTAGGGGCGCGGCGTTTCGCGGCGCCTTTGCGCTGCCCCCTCCCATCAAGGCCCTCTCCGCATGTCTTTGCGCAATATCGCCATTATTGCCCACGTCGATCATGGCAAAACCACCCTCGTCGACCAGCTTTTTCGCCAGTCGGGCACCTTCCGCGACAACCAGCGCGTTGAGGAAAGGGCCATGGATTCCAATGACTTGGAGAAAGAGCGCGGGATCACGATCCTGGCGAAGTGCACATCGGTCGAGTGGGGGGAAGGCGACGACGCGACGCGCATCAACATCGTCGACACGCCGGGCCACGCCGACTTCGGCGGCGAGGTCGAGCGTATCCTCTCCATGGTCGACGGCGTCATCCTGCTCGTCGACGCCGCCGAAGGCCCGATGCCGCAGACCAAGTTCGTGACCGGCAAGGCGCTCGCGCTCGGCCTGAAGCCGATCGTCGTCGTCAACAAGATCGACCGCAGCGACGCGCGCGCCGCCGAGGTGCTCGACGAGGTGTTCGAGCTGTTCCTGACGCTCGAAGCCAATGACGAGCAGCTCGATTTCCCGATCCTCTATGCCTCGGGCCGCGGCGGCTATGCCTCCGAAAGCCCCGACGCGCGCGAGGGCGACCTGACCCCGCTGTTCGAAACGATCGTCCGGCACGTCCCCGAACCGGGCCTGCCCGTCGATGCGCCCTTCACCTTCCTTGCGACGCTGCTCGACCGCGACAATTTCATCGGCCGCATCCTGACCGGCCGCGTCCAGTCGGGCACGGTCAAGGTGAACCAGCCGATCCACGCGCTCGACATGGACGGCAAGGTGATCGAAACCGGCCGCGCGTCGAAGCTGCTGGCGTTCCGCGGGCTCGACCGCGTGCCCGTCGAGGAAGCGAAAGCGGGCGACATCGTCGCGATCGCGGGCCTGACCAATGCGACCGTCGCGAACACGATCGCCGACACCAGCGTCAGCGAGCCGATCGCCGCGCAGCCGATCGATCCGCCGACCTTGTCGATGCGCTTCGCCGTCAACGACAGCCCGATGGCGGGCCGCGAGGGCAGCAAGGTGACGAGCCGGATGATCCGCGACCGCCTGCTGCGCGAAGCCGAGACGAACGTCGCGATCCGCATCACCGAAAGCGCCGACAAGGACAGCTTCGACGTCGCGGGCCGCGGCGAACTCCAGCTCGGCGTGCTCATCGAAACGATGCGCCGCGAGGGCTTCGAACTCGGCATCAGCCGCCCGAAGGTGCTCTACGGCACCGACGAGAGCGGCGCGCGCACCGAACCCTATGAAACCGTCGTCATCGACGTCGACGACGAGCATAGCGGCACGGTCGTCGAGAAGATGCAGATCCGCAAGGCCGACCTCACCGACATGCGTCCGTCGGGCGGCGGCAAGACGCGCATCACCTTTTCCGGCCCGTCGCGCGGCCTGATCGGCTATCACGGCGAATTCCTGTCCGACACGCGCGGCACCGGCATCATGAACCGGCTGTTCGAGAAATATGGCCCGTACAAGGGCGTGATCGAGGGGCGCAAGAACGGCGTCCTCATCTCGAACGGCAATGGCGAAGCCGTCGCCTATGCGCTCGGCCCGCTCGAAGAGCGCGGCATATTGTTCGTCTCGCCCGGCGAGGCGCTGTACGAGGGCATGATCATCGGCGAGAATGCCAAGCCCGAGGATCTGGAAGTCAACCCGATGAAGTCGAAGCAGCTCACGAACTTCCGTTCGACGGGCAAGGACGACGCAATCCGCCTGACCCCGCCGAAGCGCATGACGCTGGAACAGGCGATCGCCTATATCGACGATGACGAGATGGTCGAGGTGACCCCGAAGAACATCCGCATCCGCAAGGCGATCCTCGACCCGCACGAGCGGAAGAAGGCGAGCCGCAAGAAGGAAGCGGCTTAAGATACGGACCGGCGGCCCAAAAAGGCCGCCGGTTTTTCGTTGGGGCGTCTCTTTCGGTTTTCGTCATGCTGAACTCGTTTCAGCATCCATGGCTCGCGCTCTCGTTCGGCGCCGCGTTACCGGCTGGGGCAGGCCATGGACCCTGAAACAAGTTCAGGGTGACGAGGAGTGGAGCGAACGGGATATGAAGAGATCGACGCCGTGAGCCGCCTGATCCTGTTCAACAAGCCCTACGGCGTGCTGTCACAGTTCACCGACAGGCGAGGGATGGGGGGCATGACCGCCCCCGCCGACGGCCCGCGCGCGACGCTGTCCGACTATATCGACGTGCCCGGCGTCTATCCCGCCGGGCGGCTCGACAAGGATAGTGAAGGCCTGCTGATCCTGACCGACGACGGCGCGCTGCAGGCGCGGATTTCGTCGCCGAAGCACAAGACGCCCAAAACCTATCTGGCGCAGGTCGAGGGCGAGCCCGACGACGCGAGCCTCGACCGTCTGCGCGCCGGGGTGATGCTGAACGACGGGATGACGCGCCCCGCGACCGTCCGCCGCATCGAGGCGCCGACGCTGTGGGACCGCGACCCGCCGGTGCGATACCGCAAGAGCGTGGCAGATAGCTGGATCGAACTGACGATCACCGAAGGCCGCAACCGCCAGGTGCGGCGGATGACGGCGGCGGTCGGGTTTCCGACGCTGCGGCTGGTGCGGTGGCGGATCGGGGGGTGTGAGATCGGGGATTTGGGGTTGGGGGCGTGGCGTAGCATCGCGTGATCGCGGCGCCGACCGGGGACGTGTGGCCCCGACCGACGCCGCTCTGTTTCCGAGATTAACGGCCCGCGAAACTCGCCTTGATTTCGCGGCCGATCGTCACGGCATTTTCGTCGATCACGAAATGACCGGCGTCGAGCCAGACGAGGCGCGCGTCGGGCAGGTCGCGTTTATAGGCTTCGGCGCCCGGCGCGATGAAAATCGGGTCGTTTTTGCCCCACAGAATCAGCGTCTTCGGCCGATACTGACGGAACAGCGCGTGCCATTTGTCGTAAGACGCGACGTTCGAGCGATAGTCCTCGAACAGGTCGAGCTGGATCGCGTCGTTGCCGGGACGGTCGAGCAACGCCTGATCGATCGTCCAATTGTCGGGATTGATCGCGTCGGGGTTTTTTGCGCCATAGCTGTACTGGAACCTGGTCGTGTCGAGCGTGAGGAGCGTGCGCGCGTTGGCTTCCGACGCAGCGTTGCGCTGTTGGCCTATGGGTAGCAGTGCCTGCTTTACCGGATCGCCGACGCCGTCGAGATAGGCGTTGGCGTTCTGGATCACGAAGCCTTTCACCTGCGTCGGCCGCTGCGCGAAGAGCCGGAAGCCGACCGGACCTCCATAGTCCTGCATGTAGAGGACGTAGGATTTGAGCCCGAGCTGATCGATCAGGCCCGCGACATGCGCGGCGAGATTGTCGAAATTATAGTCGAATTCGGACGCGGGCGGCGCGTCGGACTGGCCGAAGCCGACATAGTCCGGCGCGACGACATGGAATTTGTCGGCGAGCTGCGGGATCAGGTCGCGATACATCTGGCTGCTGCTGGGAAAGCCGTGGAGCAGCACGATCGTCGGCGCCGCTGGGTCGCCGGCTTCGCGATAGAAGATCTTGCGGCCGTTTACGGTCGCGAAATGGTAGCTGGTGGAGTGGATCGCCGAAGCGGCGGCGGGCGCCGAAGCGGCGGGTGCGGCCTCGGCCGAAAGCGGGGCCGCAGCAAGCAGGGTGATCGCGACAGCGCGGATCAGATTGCGATATTGGGTCATGATGGGTTCCTGTTGGCAGGGTGAGGGGTGGGCGCCGCCGGGGGACGGAGAAGCGGCGCCCGTTTCCGCGCGGTTCAGGCGGGGGTTCGCGCCTGAACGACGGGGAAGTCGATCTCGGTCCGGAAGGCTTCGTTGACGTAGTTGGTGAAGCTGTTGAGCGCGACGTGCAGAACGACCTCGAGCGCCTGCGCATCGGTATAGCCTGCCTCGCGAAGCGCAGCGACGTCGGCCTCGGCGACATGGCCGCGTTTGTGGACGAGCGCCGCGGCGAAGCGGACGGCGGCATCGGCGACCGGGTCGTTCGACGCGCCGCTGCGGTTCGCGGTCATCTCGGCATCGTCGAGCTTGGCGACATTGCGCCCGAGATAGGTGTGGGCGGACAGGCAATAGCCGCAGCCGTTTATCTCGGCGACGGCCAGCGCGATCCGCTCGCGCGTCGCGGCGGGCAGGCTGCCCTTGCCGAGAGCGCCCATCAAGCCGACATAGCCTTCGAGCGTCTCCGGGCTCGTCGCGACCAGCCGGAACAGGTTGGGGACGCTGCCGATCTGGGCCTTCACGGCCTGAAGCATGGCTTGCGACGCGGCGGGCGTCGCCTCGATCGTCGCGGGAGTGGGGATCAGGGACATGGATTTGACCTTTCGTCTGGGGCCGGGGTTGGCCTGCCGCCGATATAGATCCTCCCTATTTTCGAGAGTATTGATCGATTGCGAAAACCATCCTTCCATATTATGGAAGGTCGATGGATCGTTTCGAGGCCATGCGGACGCTTGTCGCCGCAATCGACGGCGGCAGTCTGTCGGCGGCGTCGCGCGCGCTCGGCATTCCGCTGGCGACCGTGAGCCGCCGGGTATCGGATCTGGAAGCAAGGCTCGGCACCCGGCTGGTCGTCCGGACCAGTCGCCGACTTATCCCGACCGAGGAAGGCGCTCCCTTCCTTGCCACGGCGCGGCGCATTCTCGAGGATTTGGGCGAAGCGGAACGCGCTGCCTCGGGGGAATATAGAGCGCCCCGCGGCGAATTGCTGGTCACCGCGCCGATCATGTTCGGCAAGCTGCACGTCGCGCCGATCGTTCATGATTTTCTGGCGACCTATCCCGATGTGACGGTGCGACTGGTGCTTTCGGATGCAGTGGTCGATCTGGTCGAGAATCATGTCGACGTGGCGGTGCGGATCGGCAACCTTCCCGACAGCAGCCTGATCGCGCGCCGCGTTGGCCAAGTGCGGTGGGTCGTCTGTGCCAGCCCCGACTATCTCGCGCGCCACGCGGCGCCCGAAAAACCCTCCGACTTGTCGGGTCACGCGTGCATCGCTTTCGAGGGGCTGCAGACCTATCGCCAATGGCCGTTCGGCATCGGAGGCGACGCAGTGTCGATAGCCATTCGGCCGCGTTTTTCGATCAACACGGCCGACGGTGTCATCGACGGTGCGATCAAGGGCCTCGGCGTAGCACGGATCATGTCGTATCAGGCGTCGGGCGGGGTCAGCGAAGGTCGGCTCGTTCCCATCCTTGAGTCCGATAGCCCGACGCCGATCCCGGTCCATCTGGTTCACTCCGCCCAAGCCCTGCAGCCCTTGAAGTTGCGCGCATTCATGGATTTCATGATCCCGCGGATCGAGCGCGTTCTCTCGCGCATCGACCAGGTCTTTGACCGGCGTCACGCGGAAGGCCGCGGCGGCTAGGGTGAAAGCCCCCGTTGGTCGTCCGGCAGACTTCATCATTAGGCCATAATTTCGCAGCAGGTTGCGGGTGGGAGAATGATATCATGCGGCAATCGATGTTTGTTCTGGCGCTCGTCGCCGTCGCTGCTACGCCACTGCACGCGCAGACGGCTCCGGTCGCGCCGCAGCCCGATGGCGGCGCGGGGTCGGTCGCGATGGGGGGCTTTGCGGGGGCGCGGGTCCTAATCCCGCTGGGCGGCGGGACGCGCAAGGAGCGGCGGGTGCGCGCGGGGCTGACGATCGCGCCGATGCAATATCGAGGCGGCGGTGGCGATCTCCAGAGCTGGCGGTCGCGGATCGGCGAGGGGGTCGAGTTCGGCTTTCGCGGTGGCGTGCCTGTGCCGCAGCTGACGCTCGGGGGGATGCCGCTGACCGGCGCGTCCGCCGGACCGGCGCCGGGCAAGGAGCACAGCAACCTGTCGGGCGGTAACGCCGGGTTGATCGTGGTCGGCGTCGCGGCGCTCGTCGGTGTCGGCCTGCTCGTCGCGCTGGGTGACAGCAAGGATGATTGTACCGGGGGCGAGTGCAACAACAATTAGCGGCCGGCTGACGGGCGGACCGACTTGCCACAATGGCGGCGATTGTGACGCCATCATTTACGGTCCCTTCACGCCCGCCGGCTAGAGAGGCGGCGAGGGACCGCTCATTCTGGATCGGTCATGCCCAATATCCGCGAAATCGAGAGGCTGCGCGCCGAACATGCGGCGATCGAGACGCTGTCGCGCTTCCTGCTGGCGCTGGTCGCGGCGCCGCATCCGCCGCGCCCGACCGAGCTCGCCGCGGTGCGCGGGATGCTGCGCGACACGCTGCTCCGGCACCTGAAATGCGAGGACTGGGCGCTCTATCCGCGCATGCAGTCGAGCGGCGACGCCGAGGTCGTGCGGATCGCACGGATCTTCGTCGACGAGATGGGGCATATCGCGGGCGATTTCGCGGCCTATGACGCGCGCTGGACCCCCGAGGCGGTCGAGGCCGACTGGGACGCGTTCCGCGGCGAGACCATCGGCATCCTCGATGCGCTGGGAATGCGGATCGAGCGCGAGGAGGAGCAGCTCTATCCGCTGGCCGAACGGCTCCCGAAGGGCGGAGAACGGCAGGCCCAGCCGCCGCGCGCGGCTGCCTGAAGTCGATTTTCCCGGCTTTTCACAGACGGTTCATCGCCATGTCATCGCCATGTCACGCCTTCGCCGCAGTGCAGCAATCTGACCGATCTAGAGCCCCCGCGACCCCGGCGCCATTCCGGCGCCGGACAAGGGGATATCCGGATGACGACCTATTTTTCGCGCGGCCTGCGGGCCGGAGTGGCGGTGATCGCGATGCTGGCCGCGACGCCCGCGCTGGCAGGGGAGGCTGTGGACGGCGCGGCGGGCGACGCCGCGGCCGGTGACGCCGCCGGCTATGGCGACGAGATCGTCGTGCTCGGGCAGGGCGAGGCGCGGCAGGTGCAGGAAATCGGCGCCGCCGACATCGCGCTCGACGTGCCGGGGATCAGCCCGCTCAAGGCGATCGACAAGCTGCCCGGCGTGAATTTCCAGTCGGCCGATCCGCTGGGCGCCTATGAATGGTCGTCGCGCATCTCGATCCGCGGTTTCTCGCAGAACCAGCTCGGCTTCACGCTCGACGGCATTCCGCTGGGCGACATGAGTTATGGCAACCATAACGGCCTGCACATCAGCCGTGCGATCATCAGCGAGAATGTCGGCCGCGTCGAAGTGGCGCAGGGCGCGGGGTCGCTCGCCGCGGCGTCGTCGAGCAATCTTGGCGGCACGATCGAATTCTTCTCGCGCGAGCCTGCCGAACGGCTCGGCATCGACGTCGCCGGCACCTGGGGCAGCGACGAGAACAAGCGCATCTTCGCGCGGCTCGACAGCGGCGAGATCGTCCCCGGCGGGCCGCGCCTGTCGCTGAGCTATGCCTGGCAGGACGCCGACAAGTGGAAGGGCGACGGCGCCCAGCGGCAGGACCAGGTCAATGCGCGCATCGTCCAGCCGGTCGGCGACGGGCAGGTCTTTGCCTTCGTCAACTATTCGAACCGCCGCGAGAACGACTATCAGGACCTCAGCGCCGAGATGATCGGCCGTCTCGGCTACAAGTGGGACAATTTCGCGAAGAACTGGGACTATGCGGTGCTGATCGCCAGCATCTACCAGAACCAGAATGCCCGCGCGGCCTATAACGCCGGGATCGCGAACGGGACGATCCCCGCGGGCACGCCGTTCGTCGCGCCCTACGCCGGGGTCGGCGAGACCTTTCCGCTGCTGATCAAGACGGTCGACGACGCCTATTACGACGCATCGGGGCTGCGCAAGGACTGGCTGGCGGGCGTCGGGCTCGACGTGCCGTTCAACGACTATTGGTCGATGAAGCTGCAGGGCTATTATCACGGCAACGACGGCCGCGGCCTCTGGTACACGCCCTATGTCGTGACCCCCGGCGGCGCGCCGATCACGATCCGCACCACCGAGTACGAGATCGAACGCTATGGCATCGTCGCGTCGAGCAGCGTGACGATCGGCGCCAACGCCTTTGAAATCGGCATGTGGTACGAGGATAACGACTTCAACCAGGCACGGCGCTTCTATGGCCTCGCCGACACGCGCGGCGCGCCGAGCCGCGGCAGCCTGACCTTCCCGAAGGACCCGCTGGCGACGCAGTGGGAGTTCGATTTCAACACCCAGACGCTGCAATATCATGTGCAGGACACGCTCGATCTGGGCGCGCTGCGGATCAACGCGGGGTGGAAGGGGCTGCGCGTCACCAACCGGGCGACCCCGATCGTCCGCGGCGGTCTGGCCGCGGGGCGGACCGAGGCGAAGGACTGGTTCCTGCCGCAGGCCGGCCTGCTCTATCGCCTGAACGACGATAACGAGCTGTTCGCAAGCTATACCCAGAATATGCGCGCGTTCGAATCGTCGGCGACCGGCGGCCCCTTCGCGACCACGCAGGCGGGCTTCGATGCGCTCGACCTGAGGCCCGAAACCTCGACCACCTATGAACTGGGTTTCCGCACCAAGTCGCGCGTCTTCCAGGGCGTGATCGCGGGCTATTATGTCGACTTCAAGGACCGGATCATCGCCTTCGCCAACGGGTCGGGCATCCAGGGCAATCCGGCGATCCTCAGCAACGTCGGCGACGTCCGCTCGTGGGGCATCGAGGCCGCCGGGACGTTCCATGTCACCCCCGAACTCTCGCTCTTCGCCTCCTACGCGTACAATGACTCCGAATATCGGGACGACGTCGTGAATGCGGCGGGCACCGTCATCGTCGCGACCGCGGGCAAGACGGTGGTCAATTCGCCGAGGCATCTCGCGAAGGGCGAGATCACCTGGGACAACGACCATCTGTTCGCGCGCATCGGCGCCAACTACACGTCGAAGCGCTATTATTCCTACCTCAACGACGCGGCGGTCGGCGGCTTCGTGATCGTCGACGCCAGCATCGGCTATCGCCTGAACGAGAAGATCTCGATCCAGGCGAATGCGACGAACCTGTTCGACAAGGCCTATGTCTCGACGATCGGGACGAACGGCTTTGCGAACAGCGGCGACAGCCAGACCCTGCTGGCGGGGGCGCCGCAGCAGTTCTTCGTGACGCTGAAGGCGGGGTTCTGACGCCGCTCCGACCAGCGCCTTGTCATTGACTGGGATGGCGCGGTCCAGCTAGGGCCGCGCCATTCTCATTTTTTCGGAAGTTGCATCATGACCGACACGCCCCCCGACCATCTGTCGACCAACCCGCGCTCGCCGCATTTCGACATGGAGGTGCTGCAGCGCGGCATCGGCATCCGCTTCAAGGGCAAGGAGCGCACCGACGTCGAGGAATATTCGATCTCCGAAGGCTGGATCCGCGTCGCCGCGGGCAAGTCGAAGGACCGGTTCGGCCAGCCGATGACGATCAAGCTGTCGGGCGAGGTCGAGGCGTGGTTCGAGGATGTTGCCGGCGAGGACGGCGAAGCGTCGGAAGACTAACTACCCATCGTCATTGCGAGCGCAGCGAAGCAATCCAGAGTAGCGTTAGGCCGCCCTGGATTGCTTCGCTGCGCTCGCAATGACGTGTCTGGAATAATTTCCGTTCAGCGGAGCGAGGCGACGACGAGGTCGAGGCCGTTGCCGGGCTTCCAGTCGTTCGCGGCCCATTTGGGCTCGCCGCCGCCGAAACGGTGGTCGGGCTTCGCGTCGCCGTCGGCATAGATGAAGCCCTGCACCGGATTGGCGCGCAGGCCCAGGTCGCCGATCGGGGCGTACCAGACGCGGACCGAACTCCAGTCGCCGGCGGCGCTGACATCGACGACGCGGACGTTGCGTTCGATCTGGCCGCGGCGGCCGCCGATCGGCGACCAGTTGGCATGGTCGATCAGGATCTCGCGGTCGCTGACGACCTTCTTCACCACGGCGACATGGCCGAGCGGCATGCCGCTGGTGCTGGCGAAGGCCATCACCGCGCCCTTGCGCGGTTCCTGCCCGCGCTCATAGGCGCCGGCGGCCTGTGCCCACCAGGTCTTGGCATTGCCGCGGATGTCGACGCCCGACTCGGCGCGGGCAAAGGGCACGCATTGCAGATAGTCGCGGGCCATCGCGGGGACGCCGGACAGCAGCGTGGCGCACAGCGCGAAAGCACCCAGGAAGCGACGATGGAACATGGAAGGCGACCCCCGTTTGGCTTGTCTTCAAGCGTTGGAGCGTCTTTGCCGGACCTGCGGACGGTCACCAACCATCTAGCGGCGAATCGCGCCGTCGATGCGGTGAGCGGGGGAACCTTTTGTTAAGTCGCTCAATTCGTCGCGCGAGGGGGTCCGGTCGTCGCCGTCAGGCCGCGGCGGTGGAGGCCGCGTCGGGGCGACGGAACAGCGTCAGCACGTCGGAGGCGGGCATCGGGCGTCCGTAATAATAGCCCTGGATGTTGCTGCAGCCGAGGGTGCGGAGCGTATCGACCTCGACCTCGGTTTCGGCGCCCTCGGCGGTCGTCGACATGCCGAGGCTGTCCGCGAGCGCGACGACGGCGCGGATGATGGCGATCGATTCGATGCTGCCCTTGGCGGCGCCGACGACGAAGCTGCGGTCGACCTTGATCGTCGAGAATTGCGTCTTGCGCAGATAGCCGAGCGACGAATAGCCGGTCCCGAAATCGTCGAGGCTGAGGCGGATGCCGAGTCCGATGAGCTGGTCGAGCAGTTGGGCGGCGCCGCCGCCATCGCGCAGGAAGACGCTTTCAGTGACCTCGATCTCGAGCCGCTGCGGGGGCAGCCCGCTCTGCGCCAGCGCCGAGACGACGACCGAGGCGAAGGCGGGATCGGTGAGCTGTTCGGCCGACACGTTGATCGCGACCTTCAGGTTCTGCGGCCATTTCATCGCTTCGTGGCACGCGGTGCGCAGCACCCATTCGCCGATCGGCGCGATCAGGCGGCTGTCCTCGGCCAGCGGGATGAAGCGCCCGGGCGAGACGTTGCCGAGTTTCTGGTTGTGCCAGCGGATCAGCGCCTCGAAGCCGTTCAAGGTCCCGTCCTCGGCGGTGACGACCGGCTGGTAGTAGAGTTCGAATTCGCCGCGATCGAGCGCGCCGCGCAGTTCCTGCTCCATCACGCGCCGCTCCTCGGCCTGCGTGTGGAGCGAGGCGACGTAGGCGGCAACGACATTGCCGCCCTTGTCCTTCGACTTGTAGAGCGCAAGGTCGGCGTTGCGGGTGAGCGTCTCGACTGTCGCGCCGTCCTGCGGACCGATCGCATAGCCGACGCTGGCGCCGACGAAGAGCTGGTGGTTGTCGACCACATAGGGGCGGCTGATCGTCTGGATGATCCGTTCGGCCAGCTCCTCGGCCGCGGTCGCCGAGGCGACATTGTGGAGCACGACCGCAAACTCGTCGCCGCCGAGGCGGCCGCAGGTCATGCCGCGCTCCATGATCCCCTTGAGCCGTGCCGACACTTGCGCCAGCAGCTTGTCGCCGGTCGGATGGCCGAGCGTATCGTTCACCGCCTTGAAGCGGTCGAGATCGATCATCAGCATCGCGCAGCGCGACTTGGTATCGATCGCCTGCGACAGCGCGCGGGCGAGATCCTCGTGCAGGCTGAGGCGGTTCGGCAGGCCGGTGAGATTGTCGAAGCGCGCCATGCGCGCGATCTGTTCGGCGCTGGCATGTTGTTCGGTCACGTCCGACCCGACGCCGCGGAAGCCAAGGAACTTGCCCGTTTCGTCGAGGCGCGGCGAGGCCGACAGCTCCCACCAGCGCGGCTTGCCGCCGATGGTGACGGGAACGATCAGGTTCGAGAAGCTTTCGCGCCGCTTCATCCGCTCGGCCATGTCGTGCAGCGTCTTCGAGAAATTGCCCGACTCCCAGGCATCGCCCGACAGCGCCTGGAGCAAGGGCACGCCCTCGAGCGCCTCGGCGGTGCCGCCGAGCGCATAGGCGAGGCGGGGCGAGACGTGGACGAGGCGGCGGTTGTTGTCGGTCTGCCACAGCCAGTCGGCCGAGGTTTCCTCGAACTCGCGGAGCAACAGGCTGACCGTCTCGGTCTTTTCGTGCAGCGTTTCCTCGGCGCGCCGGAACCGGACATGTTGCTGGCCGAAGCGGATGCAGAAGGTCGAGAGCATCAGCGCGGCGAGGCTGGCGACCGCGGCCATCGGCGGCGATCCGGCGGCGACCATCGCGCTTGCCGCCGACACGCTGACGGGCATGATGAACTGCAGGCAGGCGCGCGGCATACTGTGCGCGATGATCGCCAGTGTCAGCATCATCAGCAGCACGATCATCCACAGCGACAGCACATGGTCGAGCGGCGGCGCGGTGCCGCGCAGCCAGAAGGGGATCGACCACAGCGCCGCGGCGTAGAGGGCGTGGCGGTTGCACAGCCGGTATTCGGTGATTCCCGACAATTTGGGGTCACCGAGCGGAAGCTTTGCGAAGAGATTGTACGACCAGAGGCAGAAGGCGAGCGCACAGGCGAGCCAGCCACAGACGATCGGCCAGGGCATCGACGGCGCCATGGTGAAGGCGGCGACGAACGCCATCGCCGCGCCAACCCACAGGCGCAGCGGACCCTTGCCGCGGAGCGGCGCGAGCTGGAGCTGTCGGAGGTCCCCCAGATCCTCGTCGCGCGGCCCCAGCCCCAAAAGGGTCCGCACAGAAACATCCTTGGCAACAATCTGGTCGGTCAGCAGGCTTTTCACGCGGCCTGCTTAGCGCCAGCGGGTTACCCGAAGGTAACTATGCACTTCTGGGTGCTGGATTTTTCGTCCCGCAGCGGGACAGCGGAGGAGGCGCGCGTGGCCGCTCGCCACCCCCGATCGCGTCCGGGACGACGAAACGGAAATGCCCGAAAGCGTCGCCCGCGCGCCTCAGGCCGCGAGCGCGAAGGGCTGGATTTCGCCGGCCAGATATTGCGCGCGCGCCTTCGAGCGGCTGAGCTTGCCCGAGCTGGTGCGCGGCAGGGTGCGCGGCGGGATCAGTTCGACGAGGCAGTTCATGCCGGTGATCGCGCGGACGCGGTCGCGAATCGTCTCGCGCAGCGCAAGCCGTTCGGCCTCGTCGCTGGTGCGGCATTGGACGAGCACCGCGGGGGTCTCCTCGCCGCCCGGCGCGGTGATCGCAAAGGCGGCGATGTCGCCCGACTTGAAGCCGGGGAGTTGCTCGACCGCCCACTCGATATCCTGCGGCCAGTGATTCTTGCCGTTGATGATGATCATGTCCTTGGCGCGGCCGACAATATAGATGTAACCGCCTGACAGATAACCCATATCTCCCGTGTCGAGCCAGCCGTCCTTCATGCACGCCTCGGTCGATTCGGGGTCGCGGAAATAGCCGGTCATCAGCGACGGCCCGGTGCACCACACCTTGCCGACGGTCTGGTCGGGCAGGATGTTGCCATCCTCGTCGCGGACCTCGATCGTCATGTCCTTGACCGCCTTGCCGCAGTTGACGATCGCACGGAAACGCGTCGGCCGGTCGGCATCGCCCGCCGCGCCCGACAGCTCGGTTTCCTCGACCAGCTCGACGACGATACCCTCGCCCGGGGGCATGATGCTGACCGCGAGCGTCGCCTCGGCAAGGCCGTAGCTCGGCAGGAAAGCGCTCGCCTTGAAGCCCGCGTCGGCGAAGGCGTCGACGAACTTCTGCATCACGTCGGGGCGGATCATGTCGGCGCCATTGCCCGCGACGCGCCAGCGCGACAGGTCGAAACGGTCCGCGACATGGCTCTGGCTCGAGATGCGGCGCGCGCAGATGTCGTAGCCGAAGGTCGGCGAATAGCTGAGCGTCGTGCCCTCGTTGCGGCTGATCAGGTCGAGCCAGGCGAGCGGACGGCGGGCGAAATCCTCGGTCTTCAGATAGTCGACCGAAACCTGGTTGGCGACGGGCGAGAGGAAGCAGCCGACGAGGCCCATGTCATGATACCAGGGAAGCCACGAGACGCAGCGGTCGCTGTCCTGCAGCTCCATGCCGTGCGAATGCGCCGACAGATTGTTGAGCAACGCGCCGTGGGTCACCGCGACGCCGTGCGGGAAGCGCGTCGAACCGCTGCTGTACTGGAGATAGCAGGTCTCGTCGCTCTTCTGTTCGGGGAGCGCGGCGATCGGCGCGGCGCGCGTTTCGAACTCGCTCCAGTCGATCGGTTCGACCCCGCGCTCGTTCGCCGCGTCGGTCGCCATCGCGGCGATTTCGGGCGGGAAAAACAGCATCCTGGGGTCCGAGCTCGTCAGCTGGACGACGAGCTGGCCGACATAGGAGTCGCGCCCGCCGAAGCTGGTCGGCAACGGCAGCGGCACCGGCCAGGCGCCGGCATAGATGGTGCCGAAGAAGAGCGCCGCGAATTCGGGGCCGGTCTCGGCGATCAGCGCGATACGATCCTGGGGCTGCACCCCGGCGGCGATCAGGCGATAGGCGGTGGCGAGCGCGTCGGCCTTGAGCTCGGCGTAGGAATAGGCACGCACGAGCTTGCCGCGCGGATCGTGGAAATTGAGGCCGCGCGTGCCGCTGGCGGCATAATCGAGCGCTTCGCCGACGGTGGCGAAGTCCGAAAAGCGGCGCGGCTGGGCGCAGAAGGTCGGCGTCGGCACGAGCGCGTCCGCCGCGGGGGCAGGGGTGTCGGTCATAAAGGATGCTGGGTCCCGGGAAACAGGGCGCGCGGCAACAATCATGTCATCTTTCGGTGCCATCATTTGTTTGCGCGACCTCTGACAGTTGGAACGAATTGGCCCTTTCGCGGGCCGCTCGGCCCGATATGCGGGTTCTGATCGTTCTCAATCGGGCCCGACTGTGGCACAAACATGGCATATGGCCAATCGTCGCAATCCATCCGACCGGCGCAGGGCGCGTCTCGACGCCGCACGGCTCGACGAACTGGCGCTCGCTTATGTGGCGCGCTTCGCGACGAGCCGGGCGAAGCTGCTGCGCTATCTGTCGAGAAAGGTTCGCGAATCGGACTGGATCGACGCGGGTGACGCCATGGCGGCATGCGCGGCGGTGGCCGACCGGATGGAACGGCTGCGCTTCCTCGACGACAAACATTATGCCGCGATGCGCGCGGGCGCGATGACGCGGCGCGGGCTGGGGGTGCGGCGGGTGAGGGCGCAGCTCTTCGTCGACGGCATTTCGGCCGACGACAGCGGCGAGGCGATCGCGGAGGCGGAGGAGCAGGCGCTCGCCGCCGCGATCGGTTTCGCGCGGCGGCGGCGGTTCGGGCCCTTTGCGGTGCGCGCGGCGGACGATCCGGCGCTGCGCGAACGGCAGATGGCCGCCTTTGCGCGCGCGGGGCACAGTCTGGCGCTCGCGCGGCGCATCCTGGCCGTCGCGCCGGGCGACGAGGCGGCGCTGGCGGCGCTGGACGGCGAGGCGGCGCTCGATTAGGTCCGCCTGATCTTCTTCCGGCGAAAGGTTCTGCCGATGCGTGCCCTGATCACCGCCCTTGCGCTGTCGCTCGCCGTGCCGCTTGCGGCGTGCGGCGGCGAAGCGGCGGACGACGCCACGATCCCGCTGACGATCGCGATGGATGGCAAGACGCACAATTTCCGCGTCGAGGTCGCGCGCACCCCGGACGAGCAGGCAAAGGGGCTGATGTTCCGGACCGGCCTGCCCGCCGACGGCGGGATGCTGTTTCCCTTTCCGAAGCCGAAGATCGCGAGCTTCTGGATGCAGAATACCGTGATCCCGCTCGATATGATCTTCGTGCGCGCCGACGGCAGCATCGACCGGATCGCCGAGAATACGATCCCCGAATCGCTCGAACCGGTGGTCAGCGGCGGCGAGGTCGCGGCGGTGCTCGAACTCGCGGGGGGGACGTCGGCGAAGCTCGGGCTCGACGAGACGGCGACGGTGACGTGGAAAGACGAGAAATAGGGTTGCGGCGCGCGGTTTGCGGCTTGCTTCGCGCGGGGGCTTGCCTGTAAACGCCACGCCATGAGCATCCTTGGCAAGATTTTCACCTGGTGGGACGGCGCGACCTTCGGCACGCTGCTGGACAGCTGGAAAAATGGCGAGAAGGTGGGCGAGGACAGCCTCGGCAACGCCTATTATCGCGCTCGCAAGGGCAACCGTCGCTGGGTCATCTACAAGGGATCGAACGATGCGAGCCGCGTGCCGCCCGAGTGGCACGGCTGGCTGCACGGCACGCTCGACGAACTGCCCGGCGATGCGCTGCCCGCGCCGCGCGCCTGGGAGAAGGAACCGAGCCCGAACCTGACCGGCAGCCTCGGCGCCTATCGCCCCGCGGGCGCGCTCGAACGCGGCGGCCACCGCGCCGCGGCGACCGGCGATTACGAGGCGTGGCGTCCCGGCGCCGACTGAGTTCGCGTGACGCCCACCGCAACCCGGATCACGCTGCTGGCGCTTGTCGCAGCGACCGCGCTCGCCGCCTGCGATCGCGGCGGGGACGGCAAGCGGCCGGGCGAGACGAGCGCACAGCTCGCCAAGTCCGACCATGTGCCGAAGGAAGTCGGCGGCATCGCGGGAGCGACCCCGATGGAGCAGCGCGTCGCGGTGCTCGGCCTGCTCAACAAGCGCAACGGGCTGGTCCGCGAGATCGAGATGAAGCCCGGCGAAAGCGCGCGCATCGGCCGCGCGATCGTTCGCCTGCGCGCATGCGAGACGACCGCGCCGTGGGAAGATCCGCCCGAAACCGGCGCCTTCGTCCAGCTGACCGTTCAGGACCAGCGCGACGACAAATGGTATCGCGTCTTTTCGGGCTGGCTGTTCCGCGAACGGCCCGAACGCAATGTCATCCAGCACCCGATCTATGACGTCTTCGTCAAGAGCTGCGCGATGACATATCCGGGCGGCGAACCGGTGGCTCGTCCCGCGCCCAAATCGGCCTCGGCGGCGCCCAAGGCGTCCAGCGCGCCCCAGTCGCCCGCGACGAACGGCGGCGAGGGCACGCCCGCGGCGCCCGCGCCCGCCCCCGCTGCCGCGGCGCCCAAGGCTGCGCCGTCGCCCGCCCCGTCCGACAGGACCGAATAAAGCCGTCCCAGATAATCGGCCTGGCTGATCTCGATCGCGCCGAGGCTGGCGAGATGCGGGGTGATGAACTGGCAGTCGAGCAGCCGCCAGCCGCCCGCGATCAGCCGCGCGACGAGATGGGCGAGCGCGACCTTCGATGCGTCGCGGGTTCGGCTGACCATCGATTCGCCGAAAAAGGCGCGGCCGAGCGAGACGCCGTAAAGCCCGCCCGCCAGCGCGCCGTCCAGCCAGACTTCGACGCTGTGCGCGTGGCCGAGGCGGAACAGCCGTTCGTAGCTCGCCTTGATCACCGGGTTGATCCACGTCGTCGGCCGGTCGGCGGCGGGCTCGGCGCAGAGCGCCATCATGTCGGCGAACGCCGTGTCGGTGGTGACGCGAAAGCGGTCGGAGACGATGACCTTCCTGAGGCTGCGCGACAGATGGAAGCCGTCCAGGGGCAGGATCGCGCGCAGCCGCGGCTCGACCCAATGGACCGACGGGTCATCCGCCCCGTCGGCCATCGGGAACAGCCCCTGCGCATAGGCGCTGAGCAGCAGCGCGGGGTCGATCGTTTCCTGATGCCGCGTCAGGAGGCGGGCTTCACGAATTTCAGCGTCATGCGGTCCGATTCGCCGATCGCGAGATATGTGTCGCGGTTCGCATCGCCCTCGGTCAGCGTCGGCGGCAGCGTCCACACGCCCTTCGGATAATCCTTCGTATCCTTCGGGTTGGCGTTGATCTCGCTCTTGCCCGCCAGCTTGAAGCCCGCGGCCTCGGCGAAGCCGATAATCGAGCTTTCCTTCATATAGCCCGATTTCTCTTCCTTCGCGCTGTCGTCGCTTTCGTTCAGGCGATGGTCGACGATGCCGAGCGTGCCGCCGGGTTTGAGCATCGCGAAAATCTGCTTGAAGGCCTCGGCGGTGTTGTCCTTGCCGTCGAAACGCCAATTGTGGACGTTGCGGAAGGTCAGCACGACATCGGCGCTGCCGTCGGGCACCTTGGGATTGGTGCCCGCGTTCGGGAATTCGGCGAGCTTCACCGCGCCATAAACGTCGGCATTCTCGGTCTGCTTGGCCTTGACGCGATTGAGCCCGCGGTCCCAAGGCGCCGCGGCATAGAGCGTGCCGCCTCCCGCTTTCGCGAGTGGGGCGAGGATTTCGGTGTACCAGCCGGCGCCGGGCCACAGCTCGACGACGGTGTCGCCGGGCTTCACGCCAAAAAAGGCGAGCGTTTCGGCGGGGTGGCGATATTTATCGCGCGCGAGGTTGGCGGGGGTGCGGGTCGGCGCGGCGACGGCCGCGGCGAGGGCGTCGCCCGGCTTTGCGGCCGAATCCTTCGCGACCGCATCGTGCGAAGGGGCGCTGCAGGCGGCGGCCACGGCGGTCAGCAGCGCGGCTATTGCAACGGGACGGAAATGACGCATATCGGCACCTCTTTCTTGGGGGGAAGAAGCCCCTGTTTGCGAAGGGATGCGCGTCAATGCAAGGGTCGATGCTGGTCGTGAGTGCGGTGGGCGCCGCGGTCGGCGTGATCGCCGAGATCGCCGACCATCGCCGCCGTCACCGCCGCGACGTCGACAATGTCGGTTTCATGCCGTGGCGCGGGATCGCGCTCGCGGGCATCGCGGTGGCGATCTTCGCGGCGGCGTTTGCACTGAAGCCTTAGAGCCGCTCGTCATTGCGACCCCGGCGAAAGGCGGGGGGAAGCAGTCGAGGGCGGGTTGCGCTCCCCTGGATTGCCGCGTCGCCTTCGGCTCCTCGCAATGACGAGGAGGAAAGACCGTTAGAGGCACGCCTCGAGATAGGGCTGGTCGAAGCCGTACTGGCGCGCCTTTTCGAGCGTGTAGGGGCGCAGGCCCATCGCGCGATATTCGCCGACGATCTTGCCGTCCTTGTCCTCGTCGAGATATTCGAACTTGAACAGTTCCTGGGTGACGATGACATCGCCCTCCATGCCGATCACCTCGGTTACGTTGGTGACGCGGCGCGAACCGTCGCGCAGGCGCTTGATCTGGATGATCATGTCGACCGAGTCGGCGATCTGTTTCGAGATCGCTTCCTTCGGAATCTTGATGTCGCCCATCAGCACCATATTTTCCATACGGCCGAGGCATTCGCGCGGGCTGTTCGAGTGCAGCGTACACATCGAGCCGTCGTGACCCGTGTTCATCGCGGCGAGGAGGTCGAAACACTCCGCGCCGCGAACTTCGCCCATGATGATGCGGTCGGGGCGCATACGCAGCGCGTTCTTGACGAGGTCGCCCATGTGGATCGCGCCATTGCCCTCGAGGTTCGCGGGGCGCGTTTCGAGCGGCAGCCAGTGCGGCTGCTGCAACCGGAGTTCGGCGGCGTCCTCGATCGTCAGCACGCGTTCGCCGGGGTCGATCATCTTCGAGAGGGCGTTGAGCATCGTCGTCTTGCCCGAGCCGGTGCCGCCCGAGATGACGATGTTGAAGCGGCTGGCGCCGGCGATCTTGAGCGCGGTGCACATCTTCTGGCTCATCGCGCCCCATTGGCACAGCATGTCGAGGGTGATCGGCTTGGCCGAGAATTTACGAATCGAGATCGCGGTGCCGCGAAGCGAGAGCGGCGGCACGATCACGTTGACGCGGCTGCCGTCCTTGAGGCGGGCGTCGGCGAGCGGGGTGGTCTGGTCGACGCGGCGGCCGACCATGTTGCAAATGCGCTGCGCGATCTGGAAGAGATGCTGTTCGTCGCGGAACTGGATCGGCGCAAGGACGAGCTGCCCCTTGCGCTCGACATAGGTCTGGTACGGACCGTTGACCATGATGTCGCTGATTTCGGGATCGGCGAGCAATTCCTCGAGCGGGCCGAAGCCGAGCAGCTCGTCGACGAGCACCTTTTCGAGCGCGAATTGTTCGCGGCGGTTCAGCGTGATGCGCAGCTCGGTGAGCACTTCGAGGATGATCGGCCGGAATTCCTCGGTCAGCTCGTCCTTGCTCAGCGTCGCGGCGGCTTCGGGGTCGACGCGTTCGAGCAGGCGCGGCAGCACCTGTTCCTTGATCTTGTGGACGCTGGCTTCGAACCCCTGCGCCTTTTCGGGCTCGGCCATTTCGGCGGTCGAGCGCTGGTTCAGCCGCTCCATCGCCTCTTCTTCGGGTGACAGGTTCGACGGAAGCGGCGGCGCTTCGGCGGACGGCGTGTCGAGGGCAGGGAATTGCGATCCCCCGCCGAAGCCGGGGCCAGTCTGCATCGGCTTGGCCACGCCGAAGGCGGGGCGGCCAGCGGTACCGGGTCGGCGTCCGAATGCGCTCATCACATCATCCTGTTTTAAACCAACAAGCTGGGAAATTTGACGATTTTCGTGGCCAAATCCCCATTCGATACGGTGAATAAATCGGAAACTTTGACATTCTCCTAATGCGAGGGAAGTTGTGGCATCGCGCATCAAAAGGGCCCGCATCCGGTGGATGCGAGCCCTTTTGATGCGCCGTGGACGGCGAAAATCAGCCGGCGATATGCTCGGCGAGGACGGTGAGGCCGGCCTCGTTCACTTCGGCGAAGCCGCCCTCGACCTCGATCGTCTCGGGCGCGGCGCCATTGGTCGCATAGATGGTCAGCGGCCCGTTGCGCAGCGTCGCCATGAAGGGCGCGTGGCCCTCGAGCACCGAGAAATCGCCCTCGCTGCCCGGCACGGTGACCATATAGACGTCGCTCGACCGCTCGAGGCGGGCGGGGGTGACGAGTTCGAACTTCAGAGCCATTCTCAAATCTCCCCCCTCCCGCTTGCGGGAGGGGTCGGGGGAGGGACCGTTTCGTTTATAGCGGAGGGCAGTCCCCTGACAGGCCCTCCCCTAACCCCTCCCGCAAGCGGGAGGGGAATGGATTATGCCGCGTCGGCAGCCAGCTTCGCGGCCTTGGCGACCGCTTCCTCGATGCCGCCGACCATGTAGAAGGCCGCTTCGGGGAGGTGGTCATATTCGCCGTCGACGACGGCCTTGAACGACTTCACCGTCTCCTCGATCGGCACGAACTTGCCGGGGATGCCGGTGAAGACTTCGGCGACGTGGAAGGGCTGCGACAGGAAGCGCTGGATCTTGCGCGCGCGGGCGACGACCAGCTTATCTTCTTCCGAGAGCTCGTCCATGCCGAGGATCGCGATGATGTCCTGCAGCGACTTGTACTTCTGCAGCGTTTCCTGAACGCGGCGGGCGGTTTCGTAATGCTCCTGGCCGACGGTCGCGGCGGTCAGCACGCGCGAGGTCGAGTCGAGCGGGTCGACCGCGGGATAGATGCCGAGTTCCGAAATCGCGCGGCTCAGCGTCGTCGTCGCGTCCAAGTGGGCGAACGAGGTTGCCGGCGCCGGGTCGGTAAGATCGTCAGCGGGGACGTAGATGGCCTGCACCGAGGTAATCGAACCCTTGGTGGTCGAGGTGATGCGTTCCTGCAGCGCGCCCATATCGGTCGACAGGGTCGGCTGATAGCCCACCGCCGAGGGAATACGGCCGAGCAGCGCCGACACTTCCGAACCCGCCTGGGTGAAGCGGAAGATGTTGTCGACGAAGAAGAGCACGTCCTGGCCTTCCTGGTCGCGGAAATATTCGGCCATCGTCAGGCCCGAGAGCGCGACGCGGGCGCGGGCGCCCGGGGGCTCGTTCATCTGGCCGAACACCAGCGCCACCTTCGACCCGTCGGGGGTCGGGTTGCCGTCCTTGTCCTTGGCGATAACCCCGGCGTCGAGGAACTCGTGATAAAGGTCGTTGCCTTCGCGGGTGCGTTCGCCGACGCCCGCGAACACCGACACGCCGCCGTGGCCCTTGGCGATGTTGTTGATCAGTTCCTGGATGAGCACGGTCTTGCCGACGCCTGCGCCGCCGAACAGGCCGATCTTGCCGCCCTTGGCATAGGGGGCGATCAGGTCGATGACCTTGATGCCGGTGACGAGGATCGCGGCTTCGGTCGACTGGTCGACGAATTCGGGAGCCTTGGCGTGGATCGGCGCGGTCATGTCGCTGTTCACCGGACCGCGTTCGTCGATCGGGTCGCCGATGACGTTGAGGATGCGGCCCAATGTCTGCGGGCCGACGGGGACCGAGATCTGCGCGCCGGTGTCGGTGACCGGCTGGCCGCGGGTCAGGCCGTCGGTCGCGTCCATCGCGATCGTGCGGACGGTGTTCTCGCCGAGGTGCTGCGCGACTTCGAGGACGAGGCGGTTGCCGTTGTTCTCGGTCTCCAGCGCGTTCAGAATGGCGGGCAGCGGGCCGTCGAACTGGACGTCGACGACGGCGCCGATCACCTGCGCGACGCGGCCGGTGGCGGTCGCGTTCGACTTCGCCTTGGGCGCAGCGGTCTTGGTGGCGGCCGGCTTCTTCGGCGCGGCGGCCTTTTTGGCGGGAGCCTTCTTCTCGGCGGGTGCGGTGGCCATGGTCTTCTTCCTTGCTTGGATAGCTTACAGCGCTTCCGCGCCAGCGATGATTTCGATGAGTTCGGTGGTGATCGCCGCCTGACGCGTGCGGTTGTAAACGATGGTCAGCTTGTTGATCAGCTCGCCCGCGTTGCGCGTTGCATTGTCCATCGCGGTCATCGACGCACCCTGCTCGGAGGCGGCGTTTTCCAGCAGACCCTTGAAGATCTGGATGGTGATGTTGCGCGGCAAGAGGTCGGCGAGGATCGCTTCCTCGTCGGGCTCATACTCGACCGCGGCGCCGCTCGACGCCGGGGCTTCGGCCGGGGCGGGAACGGGGATCAGCTGCTGGCCCGTCGCGATCTGGAGCAGCGCCGAGCGGAACTTCGAATAGAAGAGATGCGCGACGTCGAACGCCCCGGCTTCGTAAAGCTCCATCACCTTCGTCGAGATGTCGTGCGCCTGCTCGAAACCGATGTCGCGGATGCCGGTCGTTTCATATTGCTCGATGATCTGGCCGGGGAAGAGGCGCGCGATCACCGGGCGACCCTTGCGGCCGACGAGGTAGAAGAGAACCTTCTTGCCCTGCGATTGCAGTTCGAGCGCCTTGTCGCGCGCGGCCTTGACGATGTTCGAGTTGAACGCGCCGGCAAGGCCGCGGTCGCTGTTGAGCACGACGAGCAGGTGCGTGTCGCTCTTGCCGGTGCCCGCGAGCAGCTTCGGCGCCGAATCCGACGCGCCGACCTTCGACGCGAGGCTCGCGACGACGCCTTCGAGTCGTTCGGCATAGGGACGCGCGGCCTCGGCCGCCGCCTGCGCCTTGCGCAGCTTGGCGGCGGCGACCATCTTCTTGGCCTTGGTGATCTTCTGGGTCGATTTGACCGAGACGATCCGCCCTTTGAGTTCCTTGAGTGATGCCACTCTGCCGGTTCCTCTATTTTGTCATTCCCGCGAAAGCGGGAACCTAGGGATAGCTTGCGCTGTGTCGCACTGGGTCCCCGCTTTCGCGGGGATGACAAGGTAAGTGTTTACGCGAAAATCTTGGCGAAGGCGTCGAGCGCGGCGACCAGCGCCTTCTTCGTGTCGTCGCCAAGGTCCTTGGTGTCGCGGATCGCCTTCAGCACATCGGCATGGTCGCTGCGCAGATAGGCGAGCATCGCCGCTTCGTAGCGCGACACGTCAGTCGTCGCGACAGCGTCGAGATAGCCGTTGGTGCCGGCGAAGATCGACGCGGTCTGTTCCTCGAACGGCATCGGCTGGAACTGCGGCTGCTTCAGGAGCTGCGTCAGGCGCGCGCCGCGATTGAGCAGCTTCTGCGTCGAGGCGTCGAGGTCCGAACCGAACTGCGCGAAGGCTTCCATCTCGCGATACTGCGCGAGCTCGAGCTTGATCGAGCCCGACACCTTCTTCATCGCCTTGGTCTGCGCGGCCGAGCCGACGCGGCTCACCGACAGACCGACGTTGATCGCCGGACGGATGCCGGCGTTGAACAGGTTGGTTTCGAGGAAGATCTGGCCGTCGGTGATCGAAATCACGTTGGTCGGAATATAGGCCGACACGTCGCCCGCCTGCGTTTCGATGATCGGCAGCGCGGTGAGCGAGCCCGAGCCATTGTCTTCGTTCATCTTCGCAGCGCGCTCGAGCAGGCGGCTGTGGAGATAGAAGACGTCGCCGGGATAGGCTTCGCGGCCCGGCGGGCGGCGGAGCAGCAGCGACATCTGGCGATAGGCGACGGCCTGCTTCGACAGATCGTCATAGACGATCACGGCGTGCATGCCGTTGTCGCGGAAATATTCGCCCATCGTGCAGCCGGTGTAGGGCGCGAGGAACTGCAGCGGAGCGGGCTCCGACGCGGTCGCGGCGACGACGATCGAATATTCCATCGCGCCATTTTCTTCGAGCTGGCGGACGATCTGCGCGACGGTCGAGCGCTTCTGGCCGACCGCGACGTAGATGCAATAGAGCTTCTTCGATTCGTCGGTGCCCTTGTTCGCTTCCTTCTGGTTGATGAAGGTGTCGATGGCGACGGCGGTCTTGCCGGTCTGACGGTCGCCGATGATCAGCTCGCGCTGGCCGCGGCCGACGGGGACGAGCGCGTCGAGCGCCTTGAGGCCGGTCTGGACGGGTTCATGGACCGAGGTGCGCGGGATGATGCCCGGCGCCTTGACCTCGACGCGCATGCGCTTGTCGGCCTTGATCGGGCCCTTGCCGTCGATCGGGTTGCCGAGACCGTCGACGACGCGGCCGAGCAGGCCCTTGCCGACGGGAACGTCGACGATCGTGCCGGTGCGCTTGACGGTGTCGCCTTCCTTGATCTCGGCGTCCGATCCGAAGATCACGATGCCGACGTTGTCGGCTTCGAGGTTGAGCGCCATGCCCTTCACGCCATTGGCGAATTCGACCATCTCGCCGGCCTGGACATTGTCGAGGCCGTGGACGCGGGCGATGCCGTCGCCGACCGACAGCACCGAGCCGATCTCGCTGACCGTGGCGTCGGTGCCGAAATTGGCGATCTGGTCCTTGATGACCTTGCTGATTTCAGCGGCGCGGATTTCCATTGTTTAGCCTTTCATCGGGCAAATTTGGCGGACGGGCTTCTCAGCCCTTCATCGCCTGGGCGAAACTGTTGAGACGGGTACGGATGCTGCCGTCGATCAGCTGGCTGCCCAGCTGGACGACGAGGCCGCCGAGAATGGCGGGGTCGACGGTGGCCTGGACCTGGACGTCGCGGCCGACACGGGTCTTGAGGTTCGCGGCGAGCGTCTTGAGCTGCTCGGCGCTGAGCGGGTGCGCGCTGGTGACCTTCGCGGTCACTTCGCCGCGGTGCGCGGCGACGATCGCGTTATAGGCATCGATCATGCCCGAAAGATCGGCGAGACGGCGATTCTCGGCGAGGACGCCGAGGAAATTGCCGGTCAGCGAATCGAGGCCGAGCGACCTGGCGACCGCGGCGATCGCTTTCGCGGCGTCGACGCGGCCGATCACGGGGCTCGAAACGAGCGCCTTGAGGTCGGCCGATTCGACAAGCGCGTTGCGCAGCACCGCGAGGCTCTTCTGGACGCTGTCGATCGCGTTCGATTCGCGAGCCAGATCGAACAGCGCGCTGGCATAGCGGCCCGCGAGGCCCGCCGTGATGTTGCCCTGAATGCCGCCGGAATTCTCCACGCGCGAAAGTCCTTTTCTACGATCCCTTGGGGGATGGCTGCGCGGATTTTCCCGGCGTCCGAAGACACCCCCGCTGCACAGTCGCGGCGCGCGTAGCAACGATTTTGCTGCAATGCAAGGCGGGGGTGGATGGAATCCCGCCGGCCCCCAAAGCCCGTTCGCCCCCCGCCTTCGCGGGGGCAGGCTCCGAGCTTGTCGAAGCGCCGTTCTTTCTTCAAAGGTCGACAGACAGAAGGACGGGACTTCGACAAGCCCGGTCCGAACGGACGAGAGGTGCGCATATGGGCGAGATGGTTCGGATGACGATGGACGATGGCGCGGACATCGCGGTCTATCATGCGCAGGCCGAGGGCGAGCGGCGCGGCGGGCTGGTGCTGATCCAGGAAATTTTCGGGGTTACCGACCATATCCGCGAGCTGTGCGACGAATATGCCGCCGACGGCTATGAGGTGCTGTCGCCCGCACTGTTCGACCGCGAGCATCCGGGGTTCGAGAGCGATTATTCGGGACCGCAGTTCGAGCGCGCGGTCGAGCTGGCGCGGACGCTGCATCCGTTCGAGCAGAGTCTGAAGGATGCGCAGACGTGCATCGACGCGCTGAAAGCGAAGGGGCCGGTGTTCATCACCGGCTATTGCTATGGCGGCTCGGTTGCCTGGCGGATGGCGCAGATCAGCCCCGACCTGGCGGCATCCTCTTCCTACTATGGCAGCCTCGTGCCGACGATGTTCAAGGACGAGGCGCCGGCCTGCGCCACCATCGCGCATTTCGGCCGCTTCGATGCCGGCATTCCGATCGAGGGTGTCGAGGCGCTGATCGCGAAAACGCATCCGACCGCGCAAATCTTCGTCTACGAGGCCGGGCACGGGTTCAACAGCGACCGGCGCAAGGATTATCACGAACCGAGCGCAACCCGAGCGCGCGAGCGGACGCTGATGCTGTTCAAGGCGTGCGGCGGGTAAGGCGATGGCGCCCGCAACCGATCGGAGCCGGCCCCGGGCGCGGCTGGCAATTCAGAGCGCGGCGGTCAGATCGGCCAGATGCCGCCGCAGCGCCGGGAACTGGTCGTCCTTCGTGATCCCCAGCCGCACGATCGTCACGCGCTGCGAGGGCGAGACGATGATATATTGCCCCTGATGGCCGATGCAGGCGAACAGGTCGTTGGGGCCGCGGTCGGGCCATAGCGCCTCGTCGGCGCCCGCGGGCCGGCGCCGGTTCAGCCAGATGTGCCCGCCATATCCTGCATCCTCGGGCGACGGCGACAGCATGAACCGCATCCAGGTTTCGGGCAGCAGCCGCTGGCCGCCCGCGACGCCATGGTTGCGCAGGAACTCGCCGAACTTTGCATAATCGCGCGCCGTCGCGTGCATGATCGAACCGCCGATCATCGTCCCCTTGGCGTCGAACTCGGGGGTCAGGCTGGTCATGCCGAGCGGCTCGGCGAGCCGTCCCGCGATGAACTCGCGCATCGCCTCGCGGCGCGCCTCGGGATTTTGCGACGGGGTCAGCGTGTCGGTCAATATGTCGGAGAGGATGACGCTGGTCGCCGAGCTGTAGTTGAAAAGCTCGCCCGGCCGCGCTGCCGCAGGCTTGGCTTCGGCAAAGGCGGCCATGTCCGGTGCGCCCGCGCCGAACAGCATCTCGACCGTGTCGCCCTTCCACACCGGATCGCCATTTTCGACATGTTCGAGCCCCGAGGCCATGTGGAGCAGGTGGCGCAGGCTGATCGTCCCGCGCGGGTCGCCGCTGCGTTCCCACGCGCTGACCGGCGCGGGCGCGTCGAGCGACAATTGCCCGTCGGCGACGAGGAAGCCGGTGAGGACGGCGGTGATGCTCTTCGCCATCGACCAGCTGATCAGCTTTGAATCGGGGCCGAAGCCCTCGCCATAGCGTTCATAGACCGGCTGGCCGTCGCGCAGCACATAGAGCGCGCGCGTTTCGCCCACATCGTCGGCGTCGTCGAACAGCGCGTCGGCCTTGGCCTTGATCGCGGGATCGAGCGCCGGGAGCGCGGGCGACGCATCGACCGGCGCGATCTCGTCGAGCGACGCGCCGAGCCGGGGCGCGGGTGCGCCGGGCGCGATACCGCCCTGCCCGGCGGCCTGGCCCAGCGACCAGCCGCCGAGAAGGAGCAGCGCCGCACTTGCCAGCATGGCCTTTTTCGTGATCATGGCGCCGGTGACTAACACCAACCCGCCCGAGACGGCAACGCCCGACCGCCAGCCGTCGGCGCCGCCCCCCGAAGTGCCCCCGCACCTGCGCGGCCGCAAGCGCCGCGACGGCCAGCGCGGGGGTTGCCTGCCATGGGCCATCGGCTTCGGTGTCCTGCTGGCGATTTTCCTCGTCTGGAAGTTCCCCGCGTTCAAGGCGCAGGCCGAGCTGGGATCGGCCTATGCCGCGCGCGTCGGCTGTTCGTGCCGCTATGTGCAGGGGCGCAGCCTCGAAAGCTGTCAGACCGATTTCGAGCCCGGCATGGAAATGGTCTCGCTGAGCGACGACCCGGCGACGAAGACCGTGACCGGCAGCGTGCCGCTGCTCGCCGCGCGGAGCGCCCGCTTCGCGGGTGCAAGCGGCTGCCTGATCAATCCGCCGGATTAGCGCCCGACGCGCGCGGCGATCAGGGCGACCGCCGCGGGCAGTCCGAAGACGAACAGCCAGACGACGGCTTCCTCGCCCCAGCCATAGCCTGCGCCGAGCACGCCATAGAGCAGGTTGGCGATCGACACGAGCAGCCACAGCACAAGGAAAGCGCGCGTCGCGCGGGCCTTGTCGCGGACGAGCAGGCGCAGCCCGATCAACAGCCCGAGCGCCGCGATCAGAATGATGGCGGTATGCGACATCGTCTATTCTCCCTGCCCATAATCTCTTTGTCCGGTGCGTTCGAGCCGGCCGAGCCACGGCGCCCAGTGCCGCCAGCCGCCGTGATAGCTGCCCCATTCCCAGATCGCGGTGAAGACGAGGACGGCGAAGGTCGCGATCCCCAGCGCGATCGGCTGCCAGTGACCGAACCACGCCGCCGCGCCGACGCCGAGCAGCGCCGCGGCGCCGATCATGTGCGAAAAGGGCGGCAGCGACCGGCCCGATGTGGCATGCTTGAACCCCATATTGCCGACGAGGAACAGCAGCGGCCCGCCGATCGACACGGCGAGCATCGGAAATTCGATATGGCCCTTCGGGTGCGCGAGCAGCATTTCGTCGGCGACCGCCGACACGACCAGTCCCGCGACGATCGGAATATGCCAATAGGTATAGGCATAGCGCGCGAGCAGCCCGGCCGCTTCGGTCGTTTCCATGGCCTGACTGCCGCGCCGCGCGCCGGTGTCGAAATAAAGCCACCACAGCGCCGCGGACCCGAGGAAGCAGGTCGCGAAGGCAAGCCAGTGCAGCGCGCTTTGCGGTGTCGCGGCAAAGGTTGCGCCAGTGATCAGCACCCCTTCGCCGAGCGCGATGATGATGAACAGCGCGCAGCGCTCGGCCATGTGCGCGCCCGAGATGTCCCAGCTGCCGGCGTCCGACCGGCCCAGTCCCGGGACACGGAAGAAGGTCGCCGGGCCGGCATAGTCGATCGCGAGCGCCGCCGCCCACAGCAGCATCCGCTGCCCGGGGTCGGCGAGCGCGCCGCCGATCCAGAAGGGCAGGGAGAAGACCGACCAGATGATGATGCGGGTGAAGTTGCGCGCCCGCGCGGGATGAACCCCGTGGCTCGCCCAGATCATGTAGAGCGAGCGGCCGATCTGCATCGAGCAATAGGCGGCGGCGAACAGCCAGCCGGACTTGCCGAACGCCTGGGGAATCGAACTCGACAGCGCAAGGCCCGCCAGCATCAGCGCGAAGAGCATCAGCCGCACATTGGCGCGCTCCGGATCGAGCCAGTTGGCGGCCCATGTGGTGAAGATCCACACCCACCATACCGCGAACAGCAGCATCAGCGTCTGCAACGCGCCGAGCCAGCCCAGATGTTCGAGCAGGCCGTGCGACAATTGGGTGATCGCAAAGACGAACACCAGGTCGAAGAAAAGTTCGATATTGGTCACCGGCGCATGACCGTGGGCATCGCGGATGCGGAACAGATTGGCCCTAATCGTCACAGCTCACCCTCCCGCTCGCAAACGCGCGCCACTCCCCCGGCGACATAGCAAGCTTGCGGCGAAAGACAGCACAGAGATGCGCGTGGCTGGAAAATCCGGTGGCAAAGGCGATCTCGGCGATCGAGAGCGGCCGGTTGGCGAGGAACCAGCAGGCGCGCCGCAACCGCTGATGCAGCACATATTGCGCGGGCGTTCGGCCGGTGGCGCGCGCAAAATTGCTGATCAGGCTGTTGACCGACATGCCGGTCTCGGCCGCCATATCCTCGACCGTGATCTGGATTTCGAGCTGCGTCTGGATCGACGCCATCAGCCCGTCGATGCGGCGCAGAAGCGTCCGCGGCAAGGGCGGCGCGATGGTTCGCGCCAGCGTCTCCGCCAGGAGCGCGACCAGCGCGGCGGCCGCTTTGGCGTCACCGGCCAGTAGTTTGCGGACGAGGACCGTCATCGCCGGATCCCGATGCGCGGCGATCGCCCGCGCCCCGCCGGGGACCGCAAGCCGCGCGGCCGGAATCTCGATGTGGATCGACCGCGCCGTTCCGCCCTTGGCCGTCGCCTTGAACCGCCGTCCGGCCGGCACGAACCATATCTCGTCGGGCAATGGATCGCCCAGCGCGGTGCGATGACCGTCGAGCCAGGTTTCGAGCCAGTGATAGCTGCCCGCGTCGTGAAGGATCAGCATATGGACGTCGCGCTCGACGGTCCAGCTGGCCGGGCCATCGATCGTGTCGGTGATCGAGGCGACCCTGAGTCCTCCCACATCCATGACGCGAATATGGCAAAGGTGGGAGAATCTGAAAGCCTGCAATAGAGGCGAAACTTATGGTTAACTCGCGCCCGGCTTTATCGGTCGCCTGATTTGACGAATTGCGGACCACCCGCAGAACCGACCCCTCCCGGCAGGCGGCGGCACCCCTGCCGCCCGCCAACTTTTTTCCAAGGATTGAAGGGTTTGGTGCCGGTGGCGGATCACCCGTTGCCGAGAAAATCGTCCATCGCCGCGTTGACCGCGTCGGGGGCTTCCCACGGCACGAAATGGCCGCAGCCCGGAACCTTCACGATCGACACATGCGGAACCAGTTCCTCCATCCCGTCGAGGTTGCACGCGGGCAGCGCGACGTCGTCGAGCGCCCAGACCACCAGGGTCGGGATCGTCAGTTTCGGGAAGGGCGCCGCGGGCGGCTCGGCATAGGGCTCGTCCATAGCGGGCACGGCCATCGGCGAACCGCGATACCAGTTGATCATCGCGCGGCAGGCGTCGCGGTCCTCCCAATCCTTGAGCAGCCGCGCAATTTCGTCGGGCGGCTGGATGCCGCCGCTCGGCACCCGGTCTGCGAAGGCGTGCGCCAGGATGCCCGCGATGCCATGTTCCTCGATGATCGCGTCGCTCGCAGGGTCGCGGAAGGTGCGGATATACTGGCTCGCCGCGCGCTGTTCGGAGTTGGCGAGCAGCAGGCGCTGGAAGATCGCGGGATGCGGCGCGTTGGCGATCACCGCACGCGTCACGCGTCCGCCCCATCCCGGATGCAGCCCGCCCGGCTGGCCGCCGAGCGCGACCCCCCAGGCGATCGCCCCGCCCCAGTCGTGCCCGACGATCGTGAAAGTCCCGATGCCCAGCGCGTCCGCCAGCGCGAAAATGTCGGCGATCAGCTTGTCGGGCGTGTAGGATTCGGCGTCCTGCGGCTTCGACGACCCGCGATAGCCGCGCTGGTCGGGCGCGATGCAGCGAAAGCGGTTCGCGAAATGCGGCAGCTGAAAGCGCCATGTGCGGTGCGATTCGGGGAAGCCATGAAGGAAGACCAGCGCAGGCGCATCGCGCGGCCCGACATCGACGACGTCGAGTTCGACGCCCGTCGAGAGCTTCACCCGCTGCTGCTCGAAATCACCGATCATGCATCGCTCCTAATGGGTCCTGACCCAGGTTTCGTTTCGAAACCAGATGTGGCGGCGATCGGCGCGGCTGGCAAGCGGCAACGGGGGATGGCGCGGGTTGGGGCGACGCCGGTATCGGTCGTCAGCCGCCCTGTAATTCTCCGCCCAGCGCACCATATTTCGCCTCGAACCCCGCCTTGTCGCCGCGGGCGAGATAGCCGGCCTGGTCGACGATCGCATCGCGCGCAATGCGCCCCTGGAAGGCGCCGAGCTGTGGGTCGATCGCCGCGACATCGGCGTCGGTCCAGTCGGCAATCTGCTGGAAGCGGGTTACGCCGAGGCCGTTCAGCAGCGCGGCCATCTTGGGCCCGACGCCCTTCAGCAGTTGCAGATTGTCGGCCTTGGCAGCCGGCGCAGGCTGCGGTTCCGGCGCCGGCGCCGGCGGTGGCGGGGCCGGAGCCGCTACGGGCACAGGGGCGGGTTCCCTCGGTTTGAAGCGCGCGGGTTCGGCGGCGATGATTTCGGGCTTTGCGGCTTCGAGCGGCTTCTTCGGTTCGGCGGGCGGCGCGATCGGGGTTTCGATCTCCTCCGCCTTTTTGCGGCCGAAGAGGAACCAGACCAGCAGCACCGCGACGACCAGGCCGACGACCGCGATGATCCAATTTTCCTGAAGCCACGCCATGATGATCTCCTTGTCCTGTGGTGAGCCTATGCGGGGTTAGGGATCGGGTCGACCCAATTCTTCGTCATTCCCGCGAAAGCAAGGACCCGGTTGCACCGCCGGTTCGCTGGGTTCCCGCTTTCGCGGGAATGACGAAAGGGTGGCTACTTCGCCTCGCGCGCGACTTCGCGCCAGCCGATGTCGCGGCGGCAGAAGCCGGTCGGGAAGTCGAGCTTGTCGACCGCGGCATAGGCGCGCGCCTGTGCTTGCGTGACGCTCTTGCCCGTTGCGGTGACATTGAGGACGCGGCCGCCCGCGGCGACGAGCGTCCGGTCCTCGCGCGCGGTGCCGGCGTGAAAGACGCGCACGCCGCCGGCCTCGGCATCGGCGATGCGGCGGATCGCGCCGCCCTTGTCGGGGGTGCCCGGATAGCCGTTCGCCGCCATGACGACGGTGAGCGCATAGTCGTGCGAGAAGGTCGGGGTGTCCGCGGTGGCGATCGTCCCGGTTGCGGCGGCATGGAGCAGCGCGGCGAAGTCGCCCTTGAAGCGCATCATCAGCACCTGGCACTCGGGGTCGCCGAAGCGGCAATTATATTCGATGAGCTTCGGGCCTTCATTCGTCAGCATCAGCCCGGCGAAGAGGACGCCGACATAGGGCGTGCCTTCGGCGGCGAGCGTTGCCACCGTCGGGCGGATGATGCGGTCCATGACGGCGGATTCGAGCTCGGCGGTGAGCACGGGCGCCGGGCTGTAGGCGCCCATGCCGCCGGTATTCGGGCCGACATCGCCGTCGCCGACGCGTTTGTGGTCCTGCGCGCTGCCGAAGGCGATGACGTCGGTGCCGTCGGAAAGCGCGAAGAAGCTCGCCTCCTCGCCGGTCATGAACTCCTCGATCACCACCTCGGCGCCGGCGCTGCCGAAGGCGCCGTCGAACATATCCGCGATCGCGGCCTCGGCCTCTTCGCGCGTCTCCGCGATGATCACGCCCTTGCCGGCGGCGAGGCCGTCGGCCTTGATCACGACGGGGATCGCAAAGCCTTCGAGGACGGCGAGCGCTTCCTCGGCCGACGTGCAGCGGACGTAGCCGGCGGTCGGGATGCCGGCGCGCGCGCACAGATCCTTGGTGAAGCCCTTCGATCCTTCGAGCCGCGCGGCGGCGGCGTTCGGGCCGAACACCGGAATGCCGGTCTCGCGAAGCCGGTCGGCGAGCCCCGCAACCAGCGGCGCCTCCGGCCCGACGACGACGAAGTCGATCGCGTGGGCGCGGACAAAGGCGATCAGGCCATCCAGATCGTCGGCGGCGATCGGTACGCATTCGGCGTGGAGTTCGATTCCGGGGTTGCCGGGCGCGGCATAGAGCTTGGCGCAACTCGGCGATTGTGCCAGTTGCCACGCTAACGCATGTTCGCGGCCCCCAGAGCCCACCAGCAGGATATTCATGTCAGTCCCTTTTCCCGATGCGGCGTCCGACGATGGCACCGAAGCGCGGCTGTTAGCCGAGGCGGCGCCGGGGGACAATGCGCCCCCGCTATCGGTCAGCCAATTGTCGGCGGCGATCAAGCGGACGGTAGAGGATGGTTTCGCCCGTGTCCGCGTCCGCGGCGAACTGTCGGGCGCGAAACGCGCCGCATCGGGGCATTTCTATGCGGCGCTGAAGGACGATAATGCGCTGATCGACATGGTGATGTGGAAGGGGCAGGCGGCGCGCCTTGCTTTCCGCCCCGAAGACGGGATCGAGGTGATCGCGACGGGCAAGCTCACCACCTATCCGGGGCGCTCGAAATATCAGCTTGTCGTCGACACGCTCGAGGTCGCGGGCGAGGGTGCGCTGATGCTGCTCTTCGAGAAGTTGAAGGCGCGGCTGGGCGGCGAGGGGCTTTTCGACCGCGAGCGCAAGCAGCCGCTACCCTATCTGCCGCAGGTGATCGGGGTCGTGACCTCGCCGACGGGGGCGGTGATCCGCGACATTCTCCACCGGCTGGCCGACCGTTGTCCGACCCGGGTGATCGTCTGGCCGGTGCTGGTGCAGGGCGAGGGGGCAGCGGCGCAGGTCGCGAATGCCGTGCGCGGGTTCGATGCGCTTGCCCCCGGCGGGCCGGTGCCGCGCCCCGACCTGGTGATCGTCGCGCGCGGTGGCGGGTCGATCGAGGATCTGTGGGCTTTCAACGAAGAGGTCGTCGTGCGCGCGATCGCCGATTGCCGGATCCCGACGATCAGCGCCGTGGGGCACGAGACCGACGTGACGCTCGCCGACTATGCCGCCGACGTGCGCGCGCCGACGCCGACCGCCGCGGCCGAGATGGCGGTGCCGGTGCGTGCCGAGCTGCAGGCGCAGCTCGCGACCTGGCAGGGGCGGATGATCGGCGCGGCGAGCCGCCAGCAGGCTTTGCGGGCCGAGCGGCTGGCGGCGCAGGCGCGGCACCTGCCGAAACGCGAGGCGCTCTATGCGCCGCAGCGCCAGCGGCTCGACGACAATGGCGACCGGCTCGACCGCGCGCAGCGGCACCGGCTCGCCGTGACGGGCGAGCGGCTCGCGACGCGCGCGGGGGCGCTGCGGCCCGCCCTGCTGACGCGGGCATGGGACCGCGAGCGGGCGAAGCTCGAAGGGCTCGGGCGACTGCTGACCTCGCTCGACCCGCGCGCGCTGCTGTCGCGTGGCTATGCCATGGTGCGCGATAGCGAGGGTGCGATCGTGACCACCGCGACCAAGGCGCGCGATGCGGGGCATCTGCGCCTGATCTTCGCCGATGGCGAGGTGCCGGTCGCGGCAGCCGATAGCGACGCGCCGCCGCCGACGCCGAAACCCGTTCGCAAGCCGTCGGCTGCGCCTGGCGCTTCGTCGGGGCGGGGGCAGGGCGAGCTGTTCTGATCGGGCGCGGGGGTGGCCGAACGGCGCATCGATGCTATATCGGCGGCCTGACCTGTAAACTTATGGAACCGGACCCATGTTGATCGCCAGCAGCAACCGCCTCGCCCGTCTGCACTATGGACCGAACGGGTTTCGCGTCCTGGCGCCCGGCGACCATGTGCTCTGCGCGGTGAGCGGCGTGCCGATCGCGCTCGAGGAACTGCGTTACTGGTCGGTCGCGCGGCAGGAGCCCTATGCGACCGCCGCCCTTTCGGTACAGGCCGCGCTCGACCACAAGGCATGAGGCGGGTGAAATTCCGGCGGCGGCCGATGGCCGCGCTGCCGTTGCTTGCGATCGCGGCGGGGTGCGTTCCGGCGTCCGAAGCTCCGGCGCGGCCCGCGCCGTCCCCGGCCGCGAGTGCGCCGGTGCAAGCGCCGCCTCCGTCGCCCGCCGAGCCCGTCCGCGCCGACTTCGCGCTGCGGGGCAGTCCCGAACAGGGCGCGGTGATCGTCGGGCGGGCGCCGAGCGGGACGCAGGCGCTGACCCTCGACGGCGCGCCGGTGCCGCTGGCGGCCGATGGCGGCTTCCTGATCGCCTTCGACCGCGACGCCGGACCCTCGGCGCTCCTCGTCGCGATGCTGGCGGGCGGCCGGACGGTTGAACGGACGCTGGGCATCGCGCCGGGAAGCTGGCGGATCGAGAAAATCAACGCGCCCTATCGCGGCAGTGCGTCGAGCGACGCCGAATTCGAACGCCGCCGCCCCGCCGAACTGGCGCAGATCGCCGCGGCGCGCGCGATACCGGTGAGATCGGACGGCTGGCGGCAGGCGTTCCGCTGGCCGCTGACCGGGCGCCTGTCGGGCCTTTTCGGGTCGCAGCGCGTCTATCAGGGCAAACCCGGCGCCTATCACAGCGGCACCGACATCGCGGCAGCCGCGGGCACGCCCTTCGTCGCGCCCGCCGACGGGGTGGTGACGCTGGCGGCGGCGTCGCCCTTCACGCTCGAGGGCAATCTGCTGATCGTCGATCATGGCATGGGGCTGTCGAGCGCCTTCCTCCACTGCCAGCGGTTCGACGTGAAGGTCGGCGATCATGTGGTGCAGGGGCAACAGCTCGGGCTGGTTGGTCAGACCGGGCGCGCGACCGGGCCGCATCTGCACTGGGGCCTGAAATGGCGCGATGCGCGGCTCGATCCGGGCAAGCTGGCGGGGCCGATGCGGCCCTGATCGCCGCTAACGGCACTCCATTGTAATTTTATTGCGCTTCTTGGCGCGGCTTTATTCGATCTTTCCGTGCCGCCGGGCGGCATGTTGCAAATTCGTCACAATGGCTGGCGAAACGGCCACGCGCGCCGGGAATTCCCTTTACTCCCGATGAACGAAAGATCATCCCGCACCGATCAGGGTGCGTTCGTCATGCGTTTTTGACGCCGATTTTTCGCATTCGGGTATCGTAACCAACTCAGTAGCAAGGGACTGCAACTGTGAAGAAAACCCATTTTTCCGCACTGCGGCTGGGCGCTGCCCCGCTCGTTCTCGGCGTCGGCCTGCTGGCCGCTGCGCCGGCGATGGCGCAGGACGCGCAGGGAAGCGAAGACAGCGCAACCTCGGGTGACGAAATCATCGTCACCGGTACGCGTATTCCCCAGGCCAATCTCGAATCGGCCGCTCCCATCACCGTCGTCAGCCAAGAGGACATCAAGCTGCAGGGCACGACCCGCGTCGAAGACCTGCTGAACTCGCTGCCGTCGGTGTTCGCGAGCCAGAACTCGACGACCGCCAACGGTTCGGACGGCACCGCGTCGGTCGACCTTCGCGGCCTCGGCACCACCCGTACCCTCAGCCTCGTCAACGGCCGCCGCCTGCTGCCGGGCGACCCCAGCCCGTCGAGCGGTTCGGCCGCCGACATCAACATCATCCCCGCCGCGCTGCTGAAGAACGTCCAGGTCCTGACCGGCGGCGCTTCGGCGACCTACGGTGCGGACGCTGTCGCCGGCGTCGTCAACTTCGTGATGGACACCGACTTCACGGGCTTCCGTCTCGACGGCCAGTACAGCCTGTACCAGCACAACAACCGCAACAAGTTCCTGCGCGGCCCGCTCGACGCGCGCGGCTTCGGCTATCCGCGCGGCAGCACCGCCGATGGCGGCACGATCGACGTCACCGCGACCTTCGGCGCGGCGTTCGACGACGGCCGCGGCCATATCGTCGCCTATGCCGGCTATCGCAAGGCGAACGAAATCACGCAGGCCAAGCGCGACTACAGCTCGTGCGTCCTGCAGAACACCCGTGGCGGCGCTCCGGTCTGCGGCGGCTCGCTGACCAACTCGTCGGGCACGGCAATCCTGTTCGATCCGAACGTCGCCGTCGGCACTTCGACCGTCTACACCTTCTTCCCCAACGGCGGGTTCGAAAACACCACGTCGCGGTACAACTTCGCGCCGACCAACCACTATCAGCGCCCCGACGAACGCTACACCGCGGGCCTGTTCGCGAACTATGAGATCAACGAGTCGATCAAGCCGTATCTCGAGTTCATGTTCATGGACGACCGCACGGTCGCCCAGATCGCCCCGTCGGGCAACTTCGGCAACACGCTGACGATCAACTGCGACAATCCGCTGATGTCGGCCGTCCAGCGCAACATCATCTGCGCCGCTCCCAACCTGATCAACGGTTACATCGGCAACTTCCCGACCGCGGTTGCGGCGCCGTACAACCCGACCCCGGGCGCAGCTCCGCTGGTGTTCACCGGCGCGTTCGGTCAAACGTACAACCAGGCGTTCCTGCAGGTGCTTCGCCGCAACGTCGAAGGCGGTCCGCGCCAGAACGACCTGCAGCACACCAACTATCGTGCGGTGATCGGGACGAAGGGCGACCTCGGCAAGGCCTGGTCGTACGACACCTATTACCAATATGGGCGTTCGAACTACACGCAGGTCTATTCGAACGAATTCTCGGTGGCTCGTCTGAACCGCGCGCTGAACGTCGTTGACGAAGGGTTCGAACGTACCGGCGTCGCCAACGGCAACATTGTATGTCGTTCGGTCGTCGATGGCAGCGATCCGAACTGCGTCCCCTACAACATCTTCAACGGGGCTGGCGGGGCGAGCGCGGCAGCGGTCAACTATCTGTCGGCGACCGGCTTCCAGAAGGGCTATACGTCCGAACAGGTCGCCAACGCGTCGCTGACCGGCCAGCTCGGCGAATATGGCATCACCTCGCCGTGGGCGAGCGATGGCGTCGGCGTCAACCTGGGCTTCGAATGGCGCAAGGAATCGCTTGATCTCAACACCGATAACGCTTTCCAGACCGGCGATCTCACCGGCCAGGGCGGCGCGACGCTGCCGCTGTCGGGCAGCTTCCGGGTCTATGAATTCTTCGCCGAGACCCAGATGCCGATCATCCAGGACAGCTTCATCTATGAGCTGACCTTCAGCGGCGGCTATCGCAAGTCGTGGTACAAGACGAGCGCCGACCGCAAGTATGACACCGACACGTACAAGCTGCAGCTCGAATTCGCGCCGATCCGCGACATTCGTCTGCGCGGCCAGTACAACCGCGCGGTGCGTGCGCCGAACATCCAGGAGCTGTTCGCGACCCCGACCGTCGGCCTTGCCGGTTCGAGCGATCCGTGCGCCGGCGCGCCGGTCACCGCGACCGACTATGGCTGTATCGCGCAGGGTCTCGCGGTGGGTCAGGGCACCACGCCGAACCCGGCCGGCCAGTATAACGGCCTGCTTGGCGGCAACCCCGACCTGACGCCGGAAAAGGCGACGACGAAGACCTTCGGCGTCGTCCTGCAGCCGAGCTTCCTGCCGCGCTTCTCGCTGACCGTCGACTATTTCGACATCAAGCTGAAGGATGCGATCCAGCCGCCGGCGCAGGATGCGATCCTGAAGGATTGTACGCTGAACGCCACCGCGACGTTCACGCCCTTCTCGTGCAGCCTGATCAAACGCGACGCCGCGGGTTCGCTGTGGCTGACCCCGAACGGCTATGTCGATAACATCCCGTCGAACCTCGGCAAGGTTCGCACCAAGGGCATCGAAATCAACAGCGCGTACAGCCATGAAATCGGCGATTTCGGCACGCTGTCGATGAGCTTCATCGGTACGTACCTCGACAAGTATCGCGTCGATAACGGCATCACCGAAGCCTATGACTGCGCCGGCCTCTATGGTCCGGTGTGCTCGGGCGGCGGCACGACCGCCGGCGGTTCGATGCTGCCGAAGTGGCGCCACAAGCTGCGCACGACGCTGCAGACCGCAGGCGGCATCGGCGTCTCGCTCCAGTGGCGCTTCATCGGCAAGGTCAAGGCCGAAACGTTGGACGACAGCCAGTCGCTGGCCGGCGATTTCAACTTCGATCCGGGTCTGCACATCAAGTCGTACAGCTACTTCGACCTCGCGGGCACCTTCGCGATCGGCGACAACTATACGTTCCGTCTTGGTGTGAACAACATCTTCGACAAGCAGCCGCCGTTCGTTACCTCGGGTAACGCGGGGCGTGACGGGTCGAACCTGTGCCCGACCGGTCCGTGTAACGGCAACACCTACCCGGGCACCTACGACGCCCTCGGTCGGTATCTCTACGCGGGCGTGACGCTGGACTTTTAAGGTCCGGAATTCGTCCTAAGATAGGGGGCGGCCGGTCGCAGGACCGGCCGCCCCTTTTCGATTCGAACCGGTGGACAAGACCAGATGCTCGATTCCAGAACTGCCGACGCGCTGCGACAGGCCGTGGGCGCCGCCCGTTCCGGCGACGTCGCACGGGCGAAACTGCTTGCCGAGGGCGCATTGTCCGAAGGCGGCGACACGGCCGCGCTCAACGCCTTTCTCGGGATGTTGCAGGCGCGCTCGGGCGACCTTGCGGCGGCGGCGCGCCATCTGCAGGCGGCGCACGAGGCGCGCCCGACCGACACGACGATCGCGTGCAACCTGATCGCGGTGCTGATCGACAAGGGCGACCTTGCGGCGGCGCTGGCGGTGGCGACCGCCGACCTCGCCAGGACCGATCCGACTTTGCGCGTAGCGCGCTATCGCGGCTTCGTCGCGCAGTCGCTCGAGGATTTCCCGACCGCGGTCGAGGCCTACGAGCATGTCGTCGCGGGCGAGCCCGGCGATTTCGAAAGCTGGAACAATCTTGGCAATGCGCGGTCGGCGACCGGCGACCTCGAGGGCAGCGTCACCGCGCTCGAAAAAGCGATGGCGCTCAACCCGCACGCCCCGCCGACGCGCCTGAACCTGGCCGTCGCGCTGCGCTCGGTCGGCCGCGCCGAAGAGGCCGAAGCGCTGTTGCGCCGGACGTCGGAGGAATTTCCCGACGACGCGCGCGCGCTGCACGAGCTGTATGTGCAGTACAAGAAGGAGGGGAAGCAGGACGAGGCGATGGCGGCGATCGAAGCCGCAATTGTCCGCGACCCCGAAAATGCCAATCTCCAGCTGAAATACGGCGTCGAGTGCGGCTTTCTGAACTATGTCGAGCAAGCCGAGCAGGCGTTTCGCAAGGTCCTCGATCTCGACCCGACGGTGGTCGATGCCTATGTCGGGCTCACCGTCCAGTTCGAGCACAGCAACCGCGAGGAGGAATTCGCGCCGCTGATCGCACGCGCCGAGGCGCATGGCATCGACGAAGGCACGCTCGCCTTCATGCGCGCGTTCGAATTTCGCCGTGCGAAGCGCTTCGACGAGGCGCTGGCCAGTCTTGCGCTGGTGCCGCCCGACCTTCAGCGCGAGCGCACGACGCATTTGCGCGGACAGATTCTCGACCGGCTCGGCCGCGTCGACGACGCTTTCGAGGCGTTCAGCGAGACGAACCGCCTGCATCAGGAATCGCAGACCAATCCGCTCGAACGCTCGGCCGAGCTTCGCGCGCAGGTGCGCGACGACCTCGCCCTCATGACCCCCGAATGGGCGGCAAGCTGGCCGGCGGTCGACGGCGCGGGCGAGCGGCCCGATCCGGTCTTCCTGCTCGGCTTCCCGCGCTCGGGGACCACCCTGCTCGACACCATCCTGATGGGGCATCCGGGCACCGTGGTGCTCGAGGAACAGCCGCCACTCAACCTCACCGAAAAACATGTCGGCGGGACGGCCGCCATCCCGGGGCTCGACGCCGCTGCCGTGGCCGACGCACGGCGTTTCTATTGGGACGAAATCGCAAAAGTCGCGCCCGAGCCGGTCGCGCCGGGCAAGATGCTGATCGACAAGTCGCCGCTGTTCCTGACCAAGGCGGTGCTGATCCAGCGCCTGTTCCCGAACGCGCGCTTCATCCTGGCGCTCAGGCATCCGTGCGACGTGCTGCTGAGCTGCTTCATGAGCAATTTCCGGCTCAACAATGCGATGTCGAACTTTCTGCGCCTCGAGGATGCGGCCGAATTCTACGACCTCACTTTCTCGCACTGGGAGCGGGCGAACGAATTGTTTCCGCTCAAGGTCCACACGATCGTCTATGAGCGGCTGGTCGAGGATGTCGGCGCCGAAGTGCGGCCGCTGTTCGACTTCCTGGGGCTCGAATGGCGCGACGAGGTGCTCGACCATCAGGCGACCGCGAAGAAGCGCGGGCTGATCACCACCGCAAGCTATGCGCAGGTCGTCGAGCCGATCTACAAGCGCGCCGCCGGCCGGTGGCAGGGCTATCGCAAGCATCTCGAACCCATCTTGCCGGTCCTGCAGCCGTGGGTGGAGAAATTCGGGTACAGCCTGTGAGCGCCGAGCGCGCCGCGCTGGTCGCCGAAGCCGATCGCGCGCTGGCGGGGCAGGATTTCGCGCGCGCGGCGGCGCTGCTCGAGCAGTCGCTGGCGATGGGCGAGGATTTTCCCGTGCTGCTCCGCCTCGCGGGAACGCACCGCGCGGCGGGACGTCCGCGCGTCGCGCTCGATGCGGTGCATCGCGCGCTGACGCTCGCGCCGCTCGACTTCACCGCGCTGATGATGCGCGCGAGCCTGCTCGACCGGATCGGCGATCCCGGCGCGGGCGAGGCGTGGGGACATGCGATCGCGCAGAAGCCCGCCGATGCCCTGCCGCCGCAACTCGCCGCCGTGCTGGCCGAGGGCGAGCGCAAACATGCGGCGTGGCTCGACGCGAAGGAGGCGCATTGGGCGGCGCGGACGGCGGAAGCCGAAAGCCGTGCCGATGCCGAGGAGCGTGCGCGGATCGCGCGCTTTCGCAGCAATGCGCTGCGCCGGACGCGCGTCTATCACAGCGAACCGACGCATTTCCATTTTCCGGGGCTTGCCGAGCGCGAATTCCACCCGCGCAGCCTGTTCCCCTGGCTCGCCGAGATCGAGGCGGCGACCGATACGATCGCCGCCGAACTGGCAGCGGTGATGGCGGCCGAGCGCGCCGAGCTCGTCCCCTATGTCCAATATGCCGCGCACCAGCCGCTCGCGCAGTGGCGCGCGCTCAACCACAATCCCGACTGGACCGCGATCCACCTGTGGCGGAACGGCCGCCGCATCGAGGCGAACGCGCGCCACTGCCCGCGGACGATGGAACTGCTGCGGCTGATCGACCAGCCCGAAATCGCGGGGGCGTCGCCCAATGCGCTGTTTTCGCTGCTCGCGCCGGGCACCGCGATCCCGCCGCACGTCGGTTACAACAACACGCGCCTCGTCTGCCACCTGCCGCTCGTCGTGCCGGCGGGCTGCTGGTTCCGCGTCGGCGCCGAGACGCGCGACTGGGAGCGCGGGCAGGCGTTCGTCTTTGACGACACGATCGAGCATGAGGCGATGAACCCGAGCGAGCAGCTGCGCGTCGTCTTCATCTTCGACCTCTGGCATCCCGATCTCCGCCCCGCCGAGCGCGCGGCGGTCGCGGCGATGATCGGCAGCGCGCCCGACGCCGTACCGGAGAGCCTGTGAGCTTTGCCGCGCGGCTTGCCGCGGCGCGGCGCGGGCAGGCCGACGCCGACGACATCGCCGATCTTGCGCGGCTGGCGCTCGACGAGGGCGAGGAGGAACAGGCGTTGCCGCTCGTCCTTGCTGCCGCCTCGCGAGCCGATGCCGCGCGGCTGTGGCAATGGGCGGGGCTGTTGCAGCGCGGGCTCGACGCGCACGCCGATGCGATCGACAGTTTCGCCAAGGCGGCGCGCCTGGCGCCGGACGATGCGAGCATTGCGCACGGCCGCGCGCGGGTCGCCTTCGAGGCAGGGCTCGACGCGGTGTCGCTGTTCGAGGCGGCCGAGCGGCTGGGGCCGCCGAACGGCGACGTGCTGATCGGCCTTGCGGCGGCGCGCTGGGCGGCGGGGCAGGGCGAGGCGGCGGAGGCGGCGCTCGACGCGATCGTGGCGCAGGTGCCGCTGTGGCTGCAGGGGCATATGCAGCTCGCGCAGCTGCGCGCGCTGATGGGGCGGCGCGAGGCGGCGACCGCGTCGTTCGAACGCGCGCTGGCGCAGGGGCCGGGCGCGGCGGCGCTGTGGCGCGGCCTGCTCGACCTGCATCTCCAGCGCGAGGATCATATCGCGCAGGCCGAGGTCGTCGCGCGCGCCGTAAGGGCGGGGGTCGCCGAAGCCGATGTTGCCGACCATGCCGCGATCGCCGCCGCCGAGCTGGGGCAGGCCGATCGCGCCGACCGGCTGTTCGAGGCGCTACCGGACGAAGCGATGCGGATCGCGACGCGGATATGGCGGGTGCGTCACCTGTTGCGCGGCGCGCGGTTCCCGCAAGCCGGACCGCTGGTCGACGCCGAGATCGAGGCAGGCGGTGCGCGGCGCGCGGCAATCTGGCCCTATGCGCTGCTGCTCTGGCGGCTGACCGACGATCCGAGGTACGCGTGGCTTGCGGGCGATCCCGGCCTCGTCCGGACCTTCGACCTTCGCGGTCGGCTGCCGCCGCTCGACGCGCTGGCGGCGCACCTGCGGACGCTGCACGTCGCGCGGAGCGAATATCTCGACCAGTCGGTGCGCGGCGGGACGCAGACCGACGGTCCGCTGTTCAGCCGCATCGACCCGCTGACGCAGGCGCTCCGCGCCGCGGTGGTCGGGGCGATCGACGCCTATGTTGCCGCGCTGCCTGCGCCCGACCCTTCGCATCCCTTGCTCGGGGGCGGGCGCGACCGGCGGCGGCGCTTTGCCGGCAGCTGGTCGGTGCGGCTGCGCGGCGCCGGCTATCACGCCAATCATGTCCATCCGCAGGGGTGGATCAGTTCGGCGCTCTATGTCGCCCTGCCCGAAAAGCGCCCCGGCGACGCGCCCGAGGCGGGCTGGCTGACGCTGGGCGAGCCGCAGGCGGCGCTCGGGCTCGACCTGCCGCCGACCCGGATGGTCGAGCCGGTCGCGGGACGGCTGGTGCTGTTTCCGTCGTGGATGTGGCACGGGACCAGGCCGTTCGTCGAAGGGGAACGGCTCACCGTCGCCTTCGACGTGGCGCCACCGCGCTGAAACGGTACGAAGAAGGGCACAGGCACCCGTCGCAAATGGCTTGGCCGGACGACAATCCGCGCATAAGCTGCGCGGCGGAACGATGAAGAAGGTTCAGCCCATGTCCCACGTTCGATCATTGTCGCTCGGTGCCGCGTTGCTCGGTGCTGCGCTCGCCATTCCCGCTACGGCCGGCGCCGCCGAATCGTCGACGACCGCCAGCAACGGCAAGAAGGCGCTCGACCCCAATGAGGTCGTTTGTCGCAAGCAAGAGGTGCTCGGCAGCCGCCTGAAGTCGGTTCGCGTCTGCCGGACGCGCGCGGAATGGGCCGATGCCCGCAACGAGACCCGCGGCGAAATCGAGCGCGTGCAGGTTCAGCGCGGCGCCATCGGCCAGTAAAAAAGGGCGCCCTTCCTCCCGGAAGGACGCCCTTTGCCTTATGCCGGGGTCAGTTTCAGCGCACCGTCGCCTTCGTCGACCCTGATGGTCGAGCCGTCGCGGACATCACCCTTCAGGATCAGGTCGGCGAGCGGGTCCTGCAGATATTTCTGCACCGCGCGCTTCAGCGGTCGTGCGCCATAGACGGGATCATAGCCGACCCGGCCGAGCCACGCGCGCGCGGCATCGGTGAGTTCGAGCGTGACCTTGCGCTCGTCGAGCAGCTTCTGCACGCGCGCGACCTGGATATCGACGATCCCGCCCATATGCTGCTGAGCGAGACGGTGGAACAGCACGATCTCGTCGAGCCGGTTCAGGAACTCGGGCCGGAAATGCGCGCGCACCACCTCCATGACGGCGGGCTCGGCCTGTTCGACCGGCGCGTCGTCGGGCAGCGCCGCGATCGCCTGGCTGCCGAGGTTCGAGGTCAGGATGATCAGCGTGTTGGTGAAGTCGACCGTGCGTCCCTGCCCGTCGGTCAGGCGCCCGTCGTCGAGCACCTGGAGCAGGATGTTGAACACGTCGCCATGCGCCTTTTCGACCTCGTCGAAGAGCACGACCTGATAGGGGCGGCGGCGCACGGCTTCGGTGAGTACCCCGCCTTCCTCATAGCCGACATAGCCGGGAGGGGCGCCGATCAGCCGCGACACGGCGTGCTTTTCCATGAACTCCGACATGTCGATGCGGACCATCGCATTGTCGTCGTCGAACAGGAAGCGCGCGAGCGCCTTGGTGAGCTCGGTCTTGCCGACGCCCGTCGGGCCGAGGAACAGGAACGAGCCCAGCGGCCGGTTCGGATCCTGCAGCCCGGCGCGCGCGCGGCGAACCGCAGTCGAGACGGCGCGCACCGCCTCGTCCTGGCCGATGACGCGCTTGCCGAGCGTGTCCTCCATGCCCAGCAATTTCTCGCGCTCGCCTTCCATCATCCGGTCGACCGGGATGCCGGTCCAGCGGCTGACGACGGCGGCAATGTCGTCGGCGGTGACTTCCTCGCGCAGCATCGCGTTGCCCGCGACGGCCTGTGCCTCCTCGAGCTGCTTTTCGAGGCTGGGGATGGTGCCGTATGACAGTTCGCCTGCCTTCGCGAGGTCGCCGGCGCGCTGCGCCTGGTCGAGCGCCGAGCGGGCGGCGTCGAGCGCCTCCTTGATCTTCGCCTCGGCGTGGATCTTGTCCTTTTCGGCTTGCCATTTCTGCGTGAGCGCCGCCGACTGTTCTTCGAGGTTCGCGAGTTCGGCGCGCAGCTTGTCGAGCCGGTCCTTCGACGCGGCGTCGGTCTCCTTGCCGAGCGCGGCTTCCTCGATCTTCATCTGGATGATGCGGCGATCGAGATTTTCGATCTCCTCGGGTTTCGACTCGACCTCCATGCGGATGCGGCTCGCCGCCTCGTCCATCAGGTCGATCGCCTTGTCGGGCAGGAAACGGTCGGAGATGTAGCGGTTCGACAGCGTCGCGGCGGCGACGATCGCGCCGTCGGTGATCCGCACGCCGTGGTGCAACTCGTATTTCTCCTTGAGCCCGCGCAGGATCGAGATCGAATCCTCGACCGTCGGCTCGCCGACGAACACCGGCTGGAAACGCCGCTGCAACGCCGGATCCTTCTCGACATATTTGCGATATTCGTCGAGCGTCGTCGCGCCGATGCAGTGGAGTTCGCCGCGCGCGAGTGCGGGCTTGAGCAGGTTCGATGCGTCCATCGCGCCGTCGGACTTGCCCGCGCCGACCAGCGTGTGCATCTCGTCGATGAACAGGATGATCTCGCCCTCGGCCGACTTCACTTCGTCGAGCACGCCCTTGAGGCGCTCCTCGAACTCGCCGCGATATTTGGCGCCGGCGATCAGCGCGCCCATGTCGAGCGCGAGCAGACGGCGGTCCTTGAGGCTGTCGGGGACGTCGCCGTTGGCGATCCGCAGCGCCAGTCCTTCGGCGATTGCCGTCTTGCCGACGCCGGGTTCGCCGATGAGGACCGGGTTGTTCTTGGTCCGGCGCGCAAGGATCTGGACGGTGCGGCGGATTTCCTCGTCGCGGCCGATCACCGGATCGAGCTTGCCGTCGCGCGCGACTTCGGTGAGGTCGCGCGCATATTTCTTCAGCGCTTCGAAACTGTCCTCGGCGCCCGCGCTGTCGGCGGTGCGGCCGCGGCGCAGTTCGTTGATGACATTGTTGAGCGCGTCGGCCTTCACACCCGCATCGGCGAACGCCTTGCCGACCGGGGTCGACGGAGCCAGCACCATCGCCAGAAGCAACCGCTCGACGGTGACATAGCCGTCGCCGGCCTTGGCCGCGAGCTGTTCGGCCTGGTCGAGCAGGCGCACGGCGTCATTGTCGAGCCCCGGCGTCGCTTGCGCGCCCGAGCCCGAAACGGCGGGCACCTTGGCGAGCAGCGCGTCGATACCCTGCACCGCGCGCGGCACGTCGCCGCCGGCGCGCTGGATCAGGCCGGCGGCCATGCCTTCATTGTCTTCGAGCAGCGCCTTGGCGATATGCTCGGGACTGATCCGCTGGTGGTTCATGCGGATCGCAATCGTCTGCGCCGCCTGCAAAAAGCCCTTGGCGCGATCGGTGAATTTTTCGAGGTTCATGTGGAGTAAGCCCCTTTCTCGCCACCAAGATAGTGTTGCCATTTTGCAACACAAGGCCATGACTTTTCGCGCCGTGAAATTTAGGCCATGAGATCGGCATCATCGATATCGAATGGAGCAGAAAAGCGGATGCGCAAAATTTTCGTCGGCGTCCTGGTCCTGTTCGTGGCGATCCTCGCCGGTCTTGCGCTTTGGGAGCCGCTGACGGCGCAGGCGCCGACCGCGCCGGCTTTCAAACCGACCGACGTACAGATCGCGCGCGACAGATATGGCGTGCCGCACATCTTCGGAAAGACCGACGCCGACGTCGCCTATGGCGTCGCTTACGCCCACGCAGAGGATGATTTTTCGACCTTGCAGGAAGTGCTGGCGATGACGCGCGGGCGCGCCGCCGCGATGCTGGGCGAGGATGGCGCGAAGGTCGATTATGCCGCGGCGCTGCTCGATGTGCGGGCGACGACCGCGCGCGACTGGCCGCGGCTGCCGAAGGATGTGCAGGCGCTGTTCACCGCCTATGCGGCGGGGCTCAACCATTATGCGGACAAGCATCCCGACGAGGTGCGGCTGTCGGGGCTGTTCCCGGTGACCGGCGAAGACGTCGTCGCGGGCTTCGTGCTGCGATCGCCCTTTTTCTTCGGGCTCGATTCGGTGCTCGGCGGGCTGACCGGCGACAGGCCCATGGGCCGCGAGGGCGGGCCGTCGCTCGATGCGAAGGGCAAGCTGGTGCCGCGCGAGCTGACTCCGGTCGGTCGCGATCCGGAGGCCAATGGCTCGAACGGCATCGCGGTGGCGCCGTCGCGCACCACCGACGGCGCGACGCGGCTCGTCTCCAACTCGCACCAGCCATGGACCGGCGGGGTCGCATGGTACGAGCTGGTCGTCCATAGCGGCGAGGGCTGGGATTTTGCGGGCGCCAACTTCCCCGGCTCGCCCTATCCCTTCCTCGGCCACAATAAATATCTCGGCTGGACCAACACGGTGAACCGGCCCGACCTCATCGACATCTACAAGCTGGTGCTCGACGAAAGCGGCGAGAAATATCGCTACGACGGCAAATGGCTGCCGCTCGAGGAAAAGCGCATATGGCTGCGCGTCAAATATGGGCCGCTGGTGATCCCGGTGCCGCGGACGATCTATCGGTCGGTACACGGGCCGGTGATCCGGAACGACAGGGGCGCCTTCGCGATCCGGTACGCGGGGATGGATCAGGCGAATATGGTCACCCAATATTACCGGCTGAACAAGGCGACGAATTTCGCCGAGTGGCGCGCGGCGATGGCGGGGCAGGGTGTCCCCGCGACCAATTTCATCTACGCCGATGCGAAGGGCAATATCGGACTTTTCTACAACGCGATGTTCCCCGATCGGCCCGCCGGTTACAATTGGCGCGGCATATTGCCGGGCGACACCTCGGCCGACGTCTGGACGAAGACATTGCCGTTCGACCGCGTCCCCGCGCTCGTCAATCCGCGCTCGGGCTATGTGATGAACGCGAACAACACGCCGTGGGTCGCGGCGGGGCCGGGCGACGAGCTCGACGCCGCCGCCTTCTCGCCGCTGCTCGGGATCGAGGACGACATGACCAACCGCGCGACGCGGCTGATCACCCTGTTCGAGCAATCGGGCCGGATCGACGAGGCGCGGCTGAAGGCGATCAAGTATGACACCGCCTATGCGAAGACCGGCTACGCCAAGGCGTGGATGGACCGGTTGCTCGCGCTCGATACCAAGGGTGATCCGGCGCTGGCCGAGGCGCAGGGCCTGCTCCGCCAGTGGGACTGGAACCTCGACGGCAAGGGCAAGGGCGACGCGCTCGCGCTGATGGTGCTGCGCCCCGCCAACGGCAGCCATTATCAGCGCAAGCCCGACCCCGATCCGCGTCAGGTTCTGACCGAAACGGTGAGCCACCTGCAGGAGCATTTTGCCGGACTCGATCCCAAGCTCGGCACCGTGCTGCGGCTACGGCATGGCGAGGGCGCGCATCGCATCGACCTGCCGCTTGACGGCGGCAACGATACGGTGCGCGCCTCGACCTTGTGGGATGTCGAACCCGACGGGCGGCTGAAGGTGCGCCACGGCGACAGCTTCATCATGTTCGTGACCTGGGATGCGGCGGGCAAGGTGCGGTCCGAATCGGTCCAGCCGTTCGGCGCCGCGACGACGCGGCCGGACAGTCCGCACTATAACGACCAGGCGAAGCTGTTCGTCCAGCACAAGCTCAAGCCGGTGCTGTTCGATCCGGCGGCGCTGAAAGCCAGCGGAGCGCGCTTCTATCGGCCTTGAAAGCCGCGAAGCACCGTCCTAAACCGCTGATACAGTGCCGTCCGGCACCCCGATCGCGCGTTCGCGCGGCCTTGCTTCAAGAGGAAGTTCATGCCCCGATTCCACCGTGCCGCCTTCGTCCTCGCCCTGTCGACCTCGCTCGTCGCCGCGGGCCCCGCGCTCGCCAAGGCGAAGGAGGCAAAGCCCGCACCCGTCGCCGACCTCGTGAAAGCGGTCGACATTCCGTACCAGAGCTTCACCCTCGACAACGGCCTGCGCGTCATCGTCCACGAGGATCGCAAGGCGCCTGTCGTCGCGGTGTCGGTCTGGTATCGCGTCGGGTCGAAGCACGAACCCGCGGGCAAGACGGGCTTCGCGCATCTGTTCGAGCATCTGATGTTCAACGGCTCGGAAAATGCGCCGGGCGATTTCTTCGAACCGCTGCAACAGGTCGGCGCGACCGACAGCAACGGCACGACCAGCTTCGACCGCACCAATTATTTCGAGACGGTGCCGACCGGCGCGCTCGACCGTGCGTTGTTCCTCGAAAGCGATCGCATGGGGCATTTGCTCGGCGCGGTGACGCAGGAAAAGCTCGATAACCAGCGCGGCGTCGTCCAGAACGAGAAAAGGCAGGGCGACAACAATCCCTATGGCCTGCTGCGCTACGAGATTTTCGAGAATCTCTTCCCCAAGGGGCATCCCTATCACCACAGCACGATCGGCTCCATGGCCGACCTCAATTCGGCAAGCCTGGCCGATGTGAAGAAGTGGTTCACCGACAATTACGGCCCGAACAACGCCGTGCTCGTCCTCGCGGGCGACGTCGATGTCGCCACTGCAAAGGCCAAAGTGCAGACATGGTTCGGCGATATCCCGCGCGGACCCGAGGTGAAGGCGCCGCCGGCGTCGGTGCCGACCCTGCCCGCCCCGCTGGCAAAGGAGGTCAAGGATCTGGTGCCGACCACGCGCATCTATCGCATGTGGGCGATTCCGGGGCTTAACGATGCCGAGGCGGTGCCGCTGCAGATGGCGGCGGCGGTACTCGGCGGACTGTCCTCGTCGCGGCTCGACAACGCGATGGTACGCAAGGATCCGGTCGCGGTCAGCGTCGGCGCTGGCGCGCAAACCTATGAGGATGCGGGCATCTTGATCGTCCAGGCCGATGTGAAGCCCGGCGTCGATCCGAAGATCGTCGGCGACCGGCTCGACGCCGAGATCGCGAAATTCCTCGAGACCGGGCCGACTGCCGACGAATTGCAGCGCGCCGCGGCGAGCTATCTCGGCGGGACGATCTCGGGGCTCGAATCGGTCGGCGGTTTTGGCGGCAAGGCGGTGACGCTGGCCGAAGGCGCGCTCTATTCGAACGATCCCGCCTATTACAAGGTCGAGCTCGACCGGCTCGCCAAGGCGACCCCCGAGCAGACGATGGCGGTCGCGCGCAAATGGATGTCGCGCCCGGCCTTCTCGCTCACCTACACCCCCGGCGAACGCACCGAGGGCGGCGAGAATCGGGGCGGCGCGGTGACGGCGGGCAAGGTCAGCGCGGTCGCGCCCGACCGCTACTGGAACCCCGAACTCGGCGATGTGGGTCCGGCGGCTTCGTTCGCCGACCGCTCGCAGCTCCCGGCCGTTGCCGACCTGAAAGCGCTCGACTTTCCGGCGATCGAGCGCGCGAAGCTCAAGAACGGGATCGAAGTCGTCTTCGCGCGCCGCGCGACGGTGCCTACGGTCCAGGTCGCGGTCAGCTTCGATGCGGGTTATGCCGCCGATCCGCACGATGCGCTCGGCACCCAGTCGCTGATGCTCAGCCTGATGGACGAGGGCACGACGAGCCGCGATTCGATCACCTTTGCCGAAGCGAAGGAGCGCCTCGGCGCGCAGATCGACGGAACCGCGACCGCCGACGAGACGGTGTTCAGCCTGTTCGCGCTGAAGCCCAATCTCAGCGCCTCGCTCGGCCTGCTTGCCGACTATATCCGCAATCCGGCTTTCGATGCGCAGGAACTCGAGCGGGTGCGCGCGCAGCAGCTCAATCGCCTCAAGGCCGAACTCAACAATCCCAACGCGATCGCCAGCCGCGTGCTGATGCCGGTGCTGTACGGCGCCGATCATCCCTATGGCATTCCGCCGTCGGGGCTGGGCACGACGAGTGCGGTGACCGCGGCGACGCGCGACCAGCTCGCGGCCTTCCATGCGGCATGGATCCGCCCCGACAATGCGCGCATCTTCGTCGTCGGCGACACCACGCTGAAAGAGGTAACGAAGCAGCTCGATGCCGCCTTCGGCAACTGGAAGGCGCCGGCGGCGACCGCGAAGGGCGCCAAGCATTTCGAAACGCCGGTGCCGACGCCGAAGCCGCGCATCCTGCTCTTCGACCGGCCGAAGTCGCCGCAGTCGGTGATCATGGCGGGCAAGGTGCTGACCGTGAAGGGTAGCGACGAGATCGAACCGCTGCGCGCTGCGAACGATATCTTCGGCGGCAATTTCCTGTCGCGTTTCAACATGAACCTGCGCGAGACCAGGGGCTGGTCCTATGGCGTGCGCTCGCGCATCTCGAACGACAGCGACCGTTTGACCTGGGTCGCGGTGGCGCCGGTGCAGGCCGACCGCACCGGCGATTCGATCAGGGAGTTCCAGAGCGACATCCAGGCCTATCTCGGCGACAAGGGCACGACGCAGGAGGAACTGGAGCGGACGGTGAACGGCAGCGTCCGCGAACTGCCCGGCAGCTTCGAAACCTCGGGCGACGTGCTCGGCGGGATTCGCCAGATCGTGAAGTTCGGCCGCCCCGACGATTATTACGAGAAGCTGCCCGCGACCTATGAGGCGATGACGACCGCGGAAATCGACGCCGCGGCGCGCAAGGCGCTGAGCACGGGCGATCTCGTCTATGTCGTCGTCGGCGACGCGGCCGTGGTCAAACCGCAGCTTGACGGGCTGGGCCTGCCGGTGGAAATAGCGACACCCGCTAACTAACATCAGTTTCAGTAGGAGAGAGTCTATGTCCGGTGTCGATGGCAGCTATGATTGCGTAACCAAGTCGCCGATGGGCGACCAGAAGTCGGTTTTCACCGTGAAGAGCGACGGCGACAGCTTCACCGGCCAGAACGCCGGCGCGATGGGTTCGCTCGATGTCGAGAATGGCAAGGTCGACGGCAACAAGCTGACCTGGACCATGAACATGAAGGTGCCGATGCCGATGACGCTCGAATGCGAAGCGACGATCGACGGCGACGCGCTGACCGGCACGATCAAGGCCGGTGCGTTCGGCTCGATGGCGATGACCGGCACGCGTCAGGCCTGATTTTCGGGTCGTCCGGAAACGGAAAGGGCCGTCCCGGATGGGGCGGCCCTTTTGCTTTGCATAGCTTTTCCTCGGTCGGGGGCTATCCAAAGCGGCATCGGAGGCGCATAGCGCCGCTGCAATGCACAAAATGACCGAATCCTCCCAGCGGTCCCGCATGCCCGGCGACCGCGAAATGGTGTTCATGATGGCGATGGTGATGGCGCTCAACGCGCTCGCCATCGATTCGATGCTGCCCGCGCTTCCGGCGATCGGCGAGGGGCTGGGCGTCGTGACGCCGAACGACCGGCAATATGTCATTTCGACCTATCTCTTCGGCATCGGCGCGGGGTCGCTGGTCTATGGGCCATTGTCGGACCGCTTCGGGCGCAAGGGTGTGCTCGTCCCGGCGCTCTTCGCCTATGTCGCCTTCTCGATCGGCTGCGGGCTCGCGACGAGCTTTCCGATGCTGCTCGCGCTGCGCTTCGGACATGGTCTGGTCAGCGCCGCGCTCGGCGTGATCGTCGTCGCGGTCATCCGCGACCTGTTCTCGGGCGATGCGATGGCGAAGCGGCTGTCGATGATCTTCCTCGTCTTCATGATCGTCCCGGCGATCGCGCCGACGATGGGCGCGGGGATCACGCTCTTTGCAAGCTGGCGCGCGATCTTCATCGTGCTCGCGGTGATGGGTGTGGTGATGATCCTGTGGCTCCGCCGCCTGCCCGAGACGCTGCATCCCGAGGACGTCCGCCCGCTCGACCTGCGCACGATGATGGCGGGCTGGGCGACAGTGACGCGGCATCGCCGCGCGGCGGGCTATATGATCGCCTCAGGCATGATGCAGGGCGCGCTCTACGGCTATCTCAACAGCAGCGAGCAGATCATCGCCGATATCTTCGATGCGCGCAGCTGGTTCCCGCTGGTCTTCGCTTGCGTCGCGCTCGGCATCGCGACCGCCAATTTCTCGAACGCCGCGATCGTCGAGCGCTTCGGGGCGCGGCGCGTCTCGCAAAGCGCGACCTTTGCCTTCATGGCGACCTCGATCGTCCAGATCGGCGTCGCGTTGAGCGGCGCCGAGACGCTGTGGATGTTCACCGTGCTGATGATGGTCAACGTCGGGCTGATCGGCTTCATCGGCAGCAATTTCGGATCGATCGCGATGGAGGACTTCGGCCATATGGCCGGGGTGGCGTCGTCGTATCAGAGCTTTGCCAAGACCTTGCTCGCGGCGGCGGTCGGCGCGCTGATCGGCCAGCAATATGACGGCACGACCTTGCCGCTCGCCTATGCCTTCCTGATTTCGGGCGCGGTCGGGCTGGCACTCGTCTTCTGGGCCGAGCGCGGCAAGCTGTTCACGCGGCCGGGAACCGCGCCCAAGACGCCTTTCTGAAGGCGCAAAAGAAAGGGGGCCGAAGCCCCCTTTCCCTTACTCGATGGTTCCTCAGGCGACCGGCGGGACCGGTTGCGGCGGCGCGTCGGGGTCCTCTTCGTGGACCTCGTCGACATGGCCGAGCCCGACATGGCTGCGCGAGCGGCTGTAGCCGAAATAGACGAGCAGCCCGACCGCCGCCCAGATCAGGAAGAGGATGATGCTCTTGTGATCGAGGCTGACAAACAGATAGACGCAACCGAGGATTGCAATCGGCGCGGTGATCCACACCAGCGGCGTGCGGAACGGCCGGTGGCGGTTCGGCTCGGTCCTGCGGATAACCATCACTGCGATCGACACGGCGGCAAAGGCGAAGAGCGTCCCCGAGTTCGAGATGTTCGCGAGCTGCCCCACCGGGAAGAAGGCGGCGAACAGCGCGACCGCGATGCCGGTGATGATCGTGATCACGTGCGGCGTGTTGAACTTCGGATGGATTTTCGAGAAGGCCGCCGGAAGCAGGCCGTCGCGGCTCATCACGAAGAAGATGCGGGTCTGGCCGAACATCATCATCAGGATAACCGATGGCAGCGCGAGGCCCGCGGCGAGGCCGAGCAGATTGCCGATCTGCGGCCAGCCGATTTCGCGCAGCGTGAAGGCCAGCGCTTCCTTCGAGCAGACGACATCCTTGAACCCTTCGGCGGCGCGCGTTGCGCACTGTGCGGCGAGTTCGCGGCTGCCGGGATCGAGGACTGCCCCCGCTGCGCCGGTCACCGGCTGCGAGCTGAGGCCCGGCGCGCCGATCACGCCAGCGGCGACGAGCAGATAGAAGATGGTGCAGATCGCGAGGCTGCCGATCAGGCCGATCGGCATGTTGCGTTGCGGATTCTTCGTTTCCTCGGCCGCGGTCGAGACCGCATCGAAACCCACATAGGCGAAGAAGATCGACGCTGCCGCCATCGAGATGCCGATGAAGCCGGTCGGTGCGAAGGGCGAGAATTGCTCGCTGTTCATGACCGGAACGGCCAGGACGATGAAGACGGTGAGCGCGGTGACCTTGATCGCGACGAGGATCGCGTTGACGGTTGCGCTTTCCTTGGTGCCGATGACGAGCAGCCAGGTCACGAGCCCGGCGATGAACATCGCGGGCAGGTTGATCGCGCCGCCGTCGAACGGCCCCGCGACAAGGGTGTCGGGTATGTCGATGCTCAGAAGATTCTCAAGCAAACCAACAACATATCCGGACCAGCCGACCGAAACCGCACCCGCGGCGACCGCATATTCGAGGATCAGCGCCCAGCCGACCATCCATGCGATCAACTCGCCCATCACGGCGTAGCTATAGGTGTAGGCCGAACCCGAGACGGGCACCATCGCCGCCATTTCGGCATAGCAGAGCGCCGCGAAGGCGCAGACGACGCCGGCGATGATGAAGCTGACCATCATGCCCGGACCCGCTTTCTGGGCGGCCTCGGCGGTCAGCACGAAGATGCCGGTGCCGATTACGGCGCCGATACCGAGCATGGTGAGCTGGAAGGCACCGAGCGATCGGTGCAGCGACTTTTTCTCGGCGGTGGCCAAGATGGCGTCGAGCGATTTGACGCGACCAAATATCATCCAAAATTCCCCTTTGGGGCCCAGAACGGGCCTTCTCCTGGCGGCGCAGACTAAAGGCTCTGCGCGTCAGCGCAACTTAATTTCAGGCGTGTGACAGGGGCTTCGTCGCAGTTCAGCGCACCGTGAAGCGGACGCGGTCGATCGGCTTGCCGCCCGGATCGACGAGGGTCAGCATATGGATGCCGGGGCGCGGCAATATCTGCTGCCCGCCGTCGGCGTCGCCGAGCGCGCGCTTGTCGAGGATCAGCCGGTATCCGGGCACGTCGCCGCTGACGATCACGGCGAGCCGCTGGCGGTCGATCGGGATATCGGGGTCGAGCGCATAGACGCTGCCGCTGACCGGGCTGGTGATGCGCGGGCGGCGCGCAGCCTGCGGTGCGGCGGCCATTTCGCTCTGCGCAGTGCCGGTCAGGAAATATTCGCGGCGCGGCGGCTCGCGGGTGCCGGGCAGGCTGATCCGGCGCGCCTCGACGCCTTCGGGCATCTTCGGCGGCTTGCCGGGGTTGCCCGCGTGGAGCGCCATCATCACGTCGCGCCAGACGGGCGCGGCGCCCGAGGTGCCCGAGACGGCGCGCATCGAATCGCCCTCGAGATTGCCGACCCAGACCGCGACGGTGTAGCGGTCGGTGAAGCCGACGCACCAGTTGTCGCGCATGCCCTTCGATGTGCCGGTCTTCGCCGCCGCCCAGAAGGGCAGGCGGAGCGCGCTGTCGGCGCCGAAGGCGTCGGCGCGCGCCGACGCATCGGCGAGGATGTCGCCGACGATGAAGGCGGCGGCGGGCCGGACGATCTGGCGCGGCTCGCCGGCCGGTTCGCCCTTGCGGAAATGCACCGGGGTCCAGCGGCCCTGATTGGCGAGGGTGCGAAAGGCATTGGCCTGTTCGACCAGCGAGACCTCGGCGGATCCGAGCGCAAGGCTGAAGCCGTAATATTCGCCGTCCTCGACAAGGCTGTGATAGCCCAAGGCCCACAGGCGGTCGCGGAACTCCTGGACATCGTCGATGACGAGCGCACGCACGGCGGGGACGTTGAGCGACGAAGCGAGCGCATGGCGAACGCTGACCGGCCCCTTGAAGCTGTGATCGTAATTCCTGGGGACATAGAGCCCCGAAGCGGTGTCGAGCTGGACCGGGCTGTCGTCGAGGATCGAGGCAGCGGTCAGCCAGCCATGTTCGATTACCTGCGCATAGAGATGCGGCTTCAAGGTCGAGCCCGCCTGCCGCGGCGCGTTGGCGCCGTCGACCTCAGCCGCGGTCGATTTGAGCCCGACGCCGCCGACATAGGCGAGCACCTCGCCGGTCGCATTGTCGAGCACGACGACCGCGCCGTCGCGGACACGGGTTGCGCCGAGCCCCGCGAGCTGGCGGCGCAGCGCGACGATCGCTGCGGTCTGGATGCGGCGGTCGATCGTCGTCGTGACGCGCTTGCCGGGCTTGTCGAGCATGCGCGTCGCGAGGTGCGGGGCGAGGCCGGGATCGAAACGGGTCGCGCGCTCGCCCGATACGAGCGTCGCGGCGGCGGCGTCGATCGCGGTGCAGTCGGCCGCCTTCGCGATGCGGCAGGCGCGCTTGCCAAGCATCTCGGCGCTCGCGGCGGGGTTGGGGAGGAGGCCGGCGAAGAGCGCTGCGTCGGTGCGGTTCATCTCGGCGGGGGTCTTGCCGAACAGGCTCTGCGCGCCGGCGCCGATGCCCTGTGCCTCGCCGCGCAGCGGCAGGAGATTGAAATAGGCCTCGAGCATCTGCTCGTGCGTCCACTCGCCCGCGAGCGCTTGCGCGGCGCGCATCTGGCGGATCTTGGCGAGCCAGCCGCGCTGGCCGGGCTGCGCGAGCTCGGGGGCGAGGAAGGCGGCGAGCTGCATCGGCAAGGTCGAGGCGCCGCGCGAGCGGCCGCCGGTCCAGCGCGCTTTCGTGGCGCTGGCGATCGCGAGCCAGTCGACCCCGCCGTGCGACCAGAAGCGATGGTCCTCGGCTGCAACAACCGTGTTGCGGACATCGGGGCTGATGTCTTTCAGCGGCACCCACGCGAGGCGGCGGCGCTCGAAATCGACGCGCTCGCTGTCGAGGAGCCGGCCGTCGCGGTCGTAGAGCCAGGCTTCGCTGGGCTTCCAGCCGGCGCGCACCGTTTCGTAGGCGGGCATGGCTGGCGGGCGGGTGAGGAGGTGGGCGGCGGTGGCGAGGATGAGCGCGGCGAGGGCTGTCCATCCGAACGCGTCGAACCAGCTTCGCCTGCGAGGCGCTCTAGCCTCTGGTTCTCCCGCCTTCGTCATGCTGAACTCGTTTCAGCATCCATGGCCTGTGGTCTCGATCGGCACTGCGCCGAAGGAAAGGTCAGGCCATGGACCCTGAAACAAGTTCAGGGTGACGAAAGCAAAAAGGCGAGCGCCGCGTTCCATCACTCCGCCGAAGCCGCCACCGTCACCGGCGCGTTCGGCCACTGGCCGCGGATGGCGGGCGAGTACATCGCCTCGACGCGCGTCGGGGGCAGGGTGAATTTGCCCGAGCCGTTCAACCGGACGACATATTCGACCGCGTGGGTGCCAGCGGGCATCCAGCCATAATAGCCGCGCCAGCTATCCTTGCCGCGTTCGACGTAGGAGGGCTGCCAGTTCGACCCGCCCGCCTGCGCGCCGAGCATCTCCGACTGGCCGCCGAGGTTGCCGACGATCGTCGCGCCGGGCGGGACCGGATCGTTGATCACGACCCAGGTGCGGCCCGCGGCGGCGATGACCTCGATCCGCACCTTGATCACGTCGCCGCGCGTCAGCCGGTCCTTGTTGGCGGCCTTCACGAGGCTGACCGAGCGCTTGATGCGGTAGCCGGCGTTGAGCGGTTCCTTGAGCGGCACCGCGGCCTTGACGCTGACCGTCGCCCATGGCGCGCCGGTGCCCTGATGCTGGAGGCTCATCGTCGCGGCGTTGAGCGCGATACGGAGCGGCGAGGGCGTCTCGGCCGGAAGCGGCCAGCTTTGCGAGGCGCTATTGCCCGCAAGGCTGATGTTGGTGACCCCGGTGATCGCACTCGCCGGGTAGAGCTCCGCGAAGCGGCGGACGGTGACCGCGCCCCAGGCGTTCGCCGGGGTGGTGTCCCAATGGCCCTTGCGCTGGCGCTGGGCGACCCCGACCATCAGCTTGCCCGCGTCATCCTCCCAGCCCTTGCGGCCGAGCACGGCTTCGAGCGCCTTGATCGCCATTTCGTCGCCGCTCGTCATCATCCACCACGGCGCATTGCCGTCGTCGACGAGGTCGAGGCGCGTGCCTTCATAGACGAGCCGCTTGCGCAGCTCGGCCTCCGCCGCGACGCGCAGCGCCGCGGCGCCCCGGACCCCCGGGGTGCGCTCGATCGCGACGAGCCAGTCGGCGAGCGTGCCGGTCGCCATGTCGATCGGCTTGGTATCGATCGATGCGACGAGCGCGGGGGTCGAGGCATTGTTGCGCGCGAGCGCCGCGAGCGCGGCGATGCGGATCGGGCGCAGGTCGTAGGGGCCATAGCCCTTGCGGGTCAGGCGTCCTTCGACGACCGCCTGCAGCGCCTTCACCATCTTCGCCTTCGAGGCGTCGGGGATGGCGAAGCCGTTCGCGGCGGTGATCGACATGACATAGGCGGTCAGCTCGATCGAGCCGTCCATCCGCTCGTTCGGCCAATAGCGGAGCAGGCCATCCTTATCGAGATAGGTCGGCATCGCCCCCGCCAGCGCCTGCCAGCGGCCGAGATCGCCAAGCGCGATCGCGCGCGAGGTCGACTGTTCGAAGCAATTGTACGGATAGATCGCCATATAGTCGCGCACGCCCGAGAGCGGCGGCGCGAGCGTGCCCGCGAGCGCGACGTCGACATAGCCGCCGGGCAGCGCGCCCGCCGGGATCGCGATCGGCAGCGTCGTGTTGGGACCGACGCGGAACAGGGTGGCGGCCCAGGTCTCGACCGGGATCGCGGGCTCGACGAGCTGACCGAAGACGAGGCGGTCGCGCGCCTTGCCGTCCTTCGACACCGCATCGACGGTCCACTGGATCGGTCCGGTGGCCTCGGGTGCGGTCACCTGCCAGCTGACCGGCACCGCGCCGCCCGCGGGGATCGTCACGGTGAGCGGCGGCGCGGTCGCGACGGCGGGCGACAGCGCGGGGGTCGCGGTGACCGTCATCGGCTTGTCGGTGCCGTTGCGGAGCGTGAAGCGCGCGTCGAAGACGTCGCCGGTGCGGACCAGTTCGGGCAGCCCGGCATAGACGCCGAGATCCTGTACGGTGCGCACGCTCGTCTCGCCGGTGCCGAAATATTGCGAGCCGTCGGTCGCGATCGCGACGAGGCGGAAGCCCGAGAGATTGTCGGACATCGGCACATCGACCGTGGCGCGGCCCTTGCCGTCGAGCGGGACATGCCCCTGCCACAGCAGAACGGGGCGGAAGTCCTCGCGGGTCAGCCCCGAAAGGTCGCCGCCGCCGCCGCCGCCGGGTTCGAGCGCCTTGCGGCCGTAGTGGCGTTTGCCGACGACCTGCATCTGCGCGGTCGAGGTGAGGACGTCGAGCGTACGCTCGCCCATCATCGCGTCGATCAGCTTCCAGCTTTCGTTCGGCGCGAGCTGGAGCAGCGCCTCGTCGACCGCGACGAAGGCGACATCGGCGCCGCTGGCTGGCTTGCCCGAAGGATTTTTCACCTCGATCCCGACCTTGGCGGTCTCGCGGATCGCGTATTTTTCCTTGTCGGCCTTCACCTTGACGCCGAGCTGATGGCCTTCCCAACCGACCTTGATCTTCGCGATGCCGAGGCGGTAGCTCGGCTTGGCGAGATCGACGAGCGCGGTGGGCGGCGCGCCCTCGCTATTTTCGATCTTGAAGCCGACCGCGCGTTTCATCTGGCGGAACCAGCTTTCGTTGCCGGTGACGCGGCCGCGCACCGCCATCACCGAGACGTAGACGTCGGGCGCGTAAGTCGCGGGCAGCTTGACCTGCACGACGGGGTTGGTGCCCTTCAGCGGGACGACAAAGCTGGAGAGCACGCCCTCGCGCTCGACGGTGACGAGAGCGGTCGCTTCGCGGAACGGCATGCGGACCTGGAAGCGCGCGGTGTCGCCCGCGGCATAGCGCGGTTTTTCGGCGATCACGTCCATGCGGTCGCCATTGTCGCCGCCGAACCACCAGTCGTCGTCGCCCGCGAGCCAGACCGAGCGCACCGCGCGCGCCTCGTTGCCGTCGGCGTCGACTGTCGTCGCGACGACGGTGACTTCGCCCGAGACGCCGGGTGCCATCGCGCAGCGCGCGCGGCCGAGCTTGTCGGTCGTCGCGCTGCACGTCGCGTCGAGCCTGGTCGTGCGCATCTGGTTGTCATAGGCGTAGAAGCCCCCGATCAGGCGGCGCCGCGCGGTGATGATTTCGCGATTGTAGAGCGCGACCTGGACGCGCTGGCCCGCGATCGGGCGGCCGCCCAAGTCGAGCGCGACGAAGTTGAGGCGCAGATCCTTGTCGCGCATCAGCCAGCCGTCCGTCTTGACGCCGAGGCGCACCGCCGACGGGAAGAGCATGACACGGCGGCTCGACGTCAGCGTCTCGCCGTTCGCGTCCTCATAATCCATCTCGACCGCCATCTGCGTCGGCTGGGTGATCGGCTGGTCGACCGCGATGCTGGTCGTCGCGCTGCCATTGGCGTCGAGCTTGAGCGGAACCGAGCGCGCGAGCGGCAGGTCGGCTGCGGGTTCCTCGCCGCTGTCGTCGAGCTGGATCACGCCTTCCCTGACCGGCTGGCCGTCGAAGTCCCAGTCCTGATAATCCTCGGGCGCGTTCCAGCTGGCACGGAAATTGGTGCGGATCTCGACCGGCAGGTTTGGCGCGGGGCCTCCCGAGAGATAGCCGACGAAGAAGGACAGCGGCACCGCCGTCGGACGCACCGGGGGCTCCTTCGGCCCCGTCACCGTCGCCTTCATCGTCGGCAGGCGATATTCGTCGACCCGGACCGTCTGGCCCGACCAGATCGTCTTGTCCTCGCCCTTCTTGTCCTTGGTGACGAAGACGAGCTCATAATCGCCCATCGGCGCGGTCGCGGGGACGTTCCATGTCGTCTCGCCGCTGCCGTTCGCGTCGATGGCGAACGGCAGTTCGAACTCGGTGTCCGAGCCGCGATGGACGAGGCGGAGCTTGCCCGCGAGCGGCTTCGGCGTCGAAAAGCCGGTGCCGACCTGACGGCGGAGGATATGCTTCATGTGCACCGTTTCGCCCGCCTTGACGAGCGCGCGGTCGAAGAGCGTGTGCAGGATGTCGTCGCGCTCCGACCAGCCATAGGGCAGGTCGAAGTCATAGGGACGGATGCCGTTGCCCCAGTCGGTTAGCGTGAAGCTGAAATCGTCGCCCGAGCGCGCGCTGACCATCAGCGCGTGGCCGTCGCTGCTCGCGGGATCGGGGTCTTCCTCGCAGCTCGAATAGGTTTCGGGTTCGGGCAGGCCGTTCGGGAAGGCGAGGCGGCCGGCCTTGTCGGCGGTGCCGCGCGCGAGCAGGCGGCCGGTGCAGCTGTCGGTGACGCGGATTTCGGCGCCCGCCACGGGCAGGCCGGTGTCGAGCGCGGTCACCCACGCGAGCGAGCTCTCGCGGCCCCATTTGAAATGCACCGCCATGTTGGTGACGAGCGCCGCGGTCGCGACATAGCGCGTCGCCTTGCGGCCGAGCAGCACCGCGCCGAGCTCGGGGCTGGCGATCTCGACGACGTGGAAGCCCTTTTCGGCCAAGGGGATGCCGACGACCTCGAACTCCTTGCCGCCGGCGGCGGGCGAAAGCTGCATGTCGCGGCGTTCGCCGCCCGCGGGAGCGTCCTCGAACACCGATTTGGTGCCGGTGTAGTTGACGGTGACATCCTCGCCCTTCGCGTTCTTTTCCTCGCGATAGTCGGTGTCGTCGGCGTCGGCGACGCGCTTCAGCCAGCGCGCGATCACGGCATCGTCGTCGCCGACCTTCAGCGTCGTCGCGGGCATTTTCAGATTCCTGCTGACCATCGACGCCTCGACCCCGCGCACGGTGACGGGCAGGACGCCGCCTTCCGATGCCTCGAGGATGCCGAACTCGGCGGCGAATTTGACCAGCGGCGGGGCGCGGTCGATGTGGAATTTCAGGGGGAAATTCGACTGGTTCTGCAGGCGCCGGCCGCTCTGGTCGGTGATGTCGGCGGGCAGGACGAGCGTCGCATCGACATTCTGCGACAGCGGGCCCGAGAAATGGACGCGCTCGAGATATTTGTCGTTCTTGTCGTCGTCGTCGACCTTCGCCGTGTAGCTCTTGCCGTCGGCGGTCCTCAGCGTCGCGGCGAGCGCGGTCTCGCGCAGCACCGGCGCGGCGAACACCACGTTGACGTCCTTCAGCGGGTTGCAGCCCGCCTGCGGATTGACACGGCTACACGACATTTTGGCGGTGAAGGCGGGGCGCACGTCATGGTCGAAACGCTGGTCGCGGCCGGCGGTGCGGCTCGGCACCCCGGCCTGCGAAATGCGGGCGTCCCAGACGAGCGCCATCTCGCGCCCCGGCGGCAGCGGGCGCCGGCATTTGACCGGAACGACGCGGTCGAGCAGCGCATCGCGGTCGCCGCCCGCGGCGGGCAGGCGCAGCGGCAGGCCCGCGTCATAAGCGAAGGATTGCGCCGACCAGTCGCTGCCCAGGCCTTCGAGGATTTGCACCGCGGTGTCGCGCGGCAGCACGTCGACGGGAATTTTCTCGCCGATGCCGTCGACCGCGCAATAGGCGAAGCGGCCGACCGAGGCGCGATCGGCGGCGACGTTGGTCGCGACGAGGAAGATCTGGTCCTCCTCGATCCCGTCGTACATTCCCCCCGCCAGCACCGCGCGTGCCGAAGGACCGCCGGTGTCGATCTCGAACCGGCTGTTGCCGACGACGCTCACGCCGCGCGCGGTGGTGAGGCCGGAGCGGAGATCGACGTGGCAGCTGACGCCGCCGGGAAGCGATTTTTCGAATTCGAGTACCCAGGTGCGCGTGTCGACCCAGCGGCTCGTTGCATCGACCTTGCAGTCATGGGTCGCGGGCGCCCTGGCGCGCGGGTCGCCGAGCGCGACCATGTCCTCCGAAAAGCGCAGGGTGAAGCGGCTTATGGTGCCGTCGCCGGTGCCCGACGACCCCGGCGTCGCGAGGGTGACCTGCGGGACGGTGTCCCCGCCCGCAGCGGCGAGCGCGAGACCGAGAGGGACGATGAGGGCCAGCTTGACCTTACCGGCACAGCTCTTCGCCAGCGCCCGCCATCCGTGCCGCATTACCCTGTCTCCCCGGTCTGACCCGAAATGCTATCCTGCTGGAAACGGGGGCTTGAGTCCACCCGTCGCCGCGCATCGCGCACGGTTAACCGCAGGCGGCCAATGCGCTGTGACGGCGGTCATAGACAGATTCGAAAATTGGCGAGTTTGGGACCCGGCGCTCCCCGATATTCGTCGTCCCGGATCAAGTCCGGAACGACGAGGGTGGAACTATATGTGCCCGCTCACCTTGCGAGCATCGGTCCGAGGGGCTTGCCGGCGAAAATATGGACGTGGAGGTGCGGCACCTCCTGATGGCTGTCGAGGCCGACATTGGCGAGCAGGCGATAGCCGGGTGCGACGAGCCCCTGATCGCGTGCGACCTTGCCGACCGCACGGACGAAGCCCGCGATTTCGGCGTCGCTGCCGCGCTCCGAAAAATCGTCCCAGCTGACGTAAGAGCCCTTGGGGATCACGAGGATATGCAACGGCGCCTGCGGATTGATATCGTGGAAGGCGAGCGCGAACTCGTCCTCATAGACGGTCTTCGACGGCAATTCGCCGCGCAGGATGCGCGCGAAGACATTGTTGTCGTCATAGGGAAGCGTCGCGTCGATCGGCATGGAAGGCTCCTATTGGGGACGGCTGGCTTTTTCGGCGTGGCCCGAGATGCCGTGGCGGCGCGCCAGTTCGGCGGCGACGGCGTCCCAGCCGAGGCCGCGGTCGGCGAGCAGGATGGTGAGGTGGAAGACTAGATCGGCCGCTTCGCCGGTCAGCGCGGCATCGTCCTCGGTGAGCGCGGCGATGACGGTTTCGGTCGCTTCCTCGCCAAGCTTCTGCGCGATCTTGCCGCGGCCTTTGGCGGCGAGGCTCGCGACATAGGAGGTGCCCCCGTCGCCCGCGGCGAGCCGGTCTTTCACGACCGTTTCGAGCCGCGCCAATGCTTCGCCGATCGCCATGTCAAATCCCTTGCCCGTTAATAAGCCGTTTGCCCTGAGCTTGTCGAAGGGCCGTTCTTTCCTTGCGATGTCGCAAGAAGAACGGTGCTTTGACAAGCTCGGCACAAGCGGGGAGGGGGTAGCTTGCCAATAGCGGCTGGACAAGCCGCGATCCCTCTGGTGAAGCGCGGGCATGGCCGAGGTCAAACTGCATCCCGACTGGCTCGCCCGCATCGGCAGCGAGTTCGAGCAGCCCTATATGGCTGCGCTCAAGGCGTTCCTTGCCGAGGAGCGCGCCAAAGGCAAGACGATCTATCCGCGGCCGCGCGACTGGTTCGCCGCGCTCGACGCGACGGCGCCGCAGGATGTGCGCGTCGTGATATTGGGACAGGACCCCTATCACGGGCCGGGGCAGGCGCACGGGCTTTGCTTCTCGGTCCAGCCCGGCGTCCGCACCCCGCCGAGTCTCGTCAATATTTATAAGGAAATGAAGGCCGATCTCGGCATTCCGCCCGCCTCGCACGGCTGTCTGAAGCATTGGGCCGAGCAGGGCGTGCTCCTCCTCAACAATTGCCTGACGGTCGAGGCGGGGATGGCGGCGTCGCATCAGGGCAGGGGGTGGGAGACATTCACCGACGCCGCGGTCGCTGCGGTTGCGGCCGATCCGGCGCCCAAGGTCTTCATCCTGTGGGGCAGCCATGCGCAGAAGAAGGCGGCGAATGTGCCGGGACTCGGCGCGGGCAGCCCGCACCTGATCCTGCGCGCGCCGCACCCCTCGCCGCTGTCGGCGCATAACGGTTTCTTCGGATCGAAGCCGTTCAGCCAGGCGAACGCTTTCTTGGCGGCGCACGGGCGCGGGGCGATCGACTGGCGCCTCCCGGACAATCCCGAGGCATGAGTATATTGGCCGACCCGGTAACGCTCGCGGCGCTCGTCGTGGCGGTGATCCTGCTCGGCATGGCGAAGGGCGGGCTCGCGGGCGTCGGTGCGCTCGCGACGCCGCTCGCGGCGCTCGTCCTGCCGCCCGCGACCGCGGCGGCGGTGCTGCTGCCGATCCTGATCGTGCAGGACGTGATCAGCGTCTGGTCGTTCCGCAAGACATGGGACGGCTGGATCATCGGCTGGATGCTCCCCGGCGCGGCGGCCGGCATCTTCGCGGGCTGGTTCTATGCCGAGCGCGTGAACGAAGCGCAGCTGATGGCGGCGTTGGGCGCGATCACGCTCGCCTTCGGGCTCTACCGGCTGTGGATCGAACGCGGCGGACGCGTCGTCGCCGCCTCGACGTCGCCGGGCTGGGTCGGGACGATCTTCGGCGCGTTCATGGGGCTGACCAGCCAGATCGCGCACGCCGGCGGACCGCCGTTCCAGATGTGGGTGACCCCGCGCAAGCTGCCGCACCTGACCTTCATCGGCACCAGCGCGATCCTGTTCGCGGTGGTCAACTGGCTGAAGGTGCCCGCCTATCTCGCGCTCGGCGCCTTCCCGCACGAGGTGATCGTCGCGGCGCTGCTGCTGATGCCGCTCGCGATCGTCTCGACCTTGCTCACCGTGCGCTGGCTGCGGCGCATCGACGGGGCGCGTTTCTATGGTATCATCTATCTGTTGATGGTCGCGCTCGGCGCGAAGCTGCTGTGGGACGGGCTCTCGGGCTAGGGAAGGCGAACGATGGTGCAGGCGGTCTGGAACGGGAAGGTGATTGCGGACAGCGACGATACGATCGTCGTCGAGGGCAATCATTATTTCCCGCGCGCGGCGGTCGATGCGGCGCTGCTGTCCGACAGTGCGACGACCAGCTTTTGCCCGTGGAAGGGCGTGGCGCATTATCATCATGTCACCGCCGATGGGCAGGTGAACGAGGACGCGGCCTGGTATTATCCCGATCCCAAGGAAGCGGCAGCGGCGATTGCGGGCCGCATCGCGTTCTGGAAGGGTGTCGCGGTCGGCTGACCCGTATCCCGCATGGTCATCGTCCCGCAAATCCTCGTCGATGCCGACGCCTGTCCGGTGAAGGACGAAATATACAAGGTCGCCTGGCGACACGAGGTTGCGGTGAAGATCGTCAGCAACAGCCGGCTGCGCGTGCCAGACCATCCCTTGATCGAGCGCATCCTGGTCTCCGACGGCTTCGACGCTGCCGACGACTGGATCGCCGAAGCGGCGGACGCGACGAGCATCGTCGTGACCGCAGACATCCTGCTCGCCGATCGCGCGCTCAAGGCGGGCGCGACCGTTCTCGCGCCGACCGGCAAGCCCTTCACCACGGCGTCGATCGGCCCCGCGATCGCGACGCGCGCGATCATGGCCGACCTGCGCGCCGGGATGGGCGAGGGAGTCGGCGGACCACCGCCTTTCTCGAAGGCCGACCGGTCGCAATTTCTGCAGGCGCTCGACGCGGCTTTGGTGCGGCTGAAGCGAGCAGGATAGGTTTCTTCGCTTTCTTTTCGGTCTCTTGTCATTTTTCTTCGCGCGAGTGACCGCGATCACCGCGAGATGTGACGTCATGCGGCAAAAACTCTTCATCGAAACATCAACCGCCCCCCCCGGCGGACAGATCGAGAGGAAGAGACGATGACCAGGAAGATGATCGCCCCCGTGTTGGCCCTGACGATCGCCCTGTCGGCGACCCCCGCGATGGCGCAGTCGGCGCAGCCCGCGCAGGGCGGCATGACGATCGGCAGCGGTCCGATCCAGATCCTGATCGGCCTTCTTCTTCCCGCGGTGCAGAAGGTCCGCGAGGCGGCGCGCTGATAAGCCTCCCGTTCCGTGCTGGCCCGTACGCCGGCACGGGGCTAGCCCTCCCGCCACGCAGGACCCCGGCGGGAGGGCACAATTTCCCCGCACAGCATTGCGGCGGCTTATCCGAAGGGGGACCGGCGAAGGGGGACCGGACGGAACCGCCGGCGCCGCCCGACCTCCCGAAAGGTGACGGTCGGGCGGCTTCGTTCAGTTGCCGGCGCTGCGATGACGGAAGAAAGCCAGCAGCAACACGACGGTGACGATGCCGACCATCGCGCCTGCAAAGGTCGTGACCAGCCGGATCGATTCGGCCGGGTCGTTCGAATGCCATGCCCCGCTTTGCGTCTGCCCGATCATCCACCAGGCGCCGCCGATGATGATCGCGTCGAGCAGGACCAGCCCGACGAGCGCACGAACCGATTTCTTCATGACCGCCTCCCCTGTCCGACGCGGACGCGATTCTATCATAGGGTCGCAGAATACCGAAATATCGGGCGCCGCGACGGCAGGATGTCTTTCGTTTGACCAGCCGCCATCGGCAGCGCATCCTCGGCGCCATGTCACGGCTCTACACGAACTTCTCCGAATTCTGGCCCTTTTACCTGCGCGAGCACAGCAAGCCGTGGACGCGGGCGCTCCACTATGTCGGGACCAGCCTTGTCGTGCTGATCGCGGTGGCCGCGTTGCTGACGGCGCGGTGGGGCTGGCTCGTCGCTTTGCCGGTTGCGGGCTATTTCTTCGCGTGGCTCGCGCATTTCGGGGTCGAGAAGAACCGGCCGGCGACCTTCACCTATCCGCTGTGGAGCCTCGCCGCCGACTTCCGGATGTGGGCGCTGTGGCTGACCGGGAGGCTGGGTCCCGAACTCGACCGCGCGGGGGTCGAGCGGGGTTCGCGCTGACAAATCGATCAGAGTTAGCGAGAGGCTGCGTTGGCGGCTATTGCGAATGATTCTTAACGTGCGGGTTCCTATTGGAGACCCGCCATGCCGACCGACCTCGCCAAAACCTTGACCTATCTGTCGCTCCATCTGACCATCGGGTTCAGCGTCGCCTATGTGATGACCGGATCGGTCGCGCTCGCGGGCGGGATCTCGATCGTCGAGCCCTGCATCAATGCCGTCGCATTCTTCTTCCATGAAAAGGCGTGGAAGCGGGCCGGGGCCGGGCGTAGGCTGCTCGCGGCCTGAGCGCCCTTTCCCGAGTCCCGCCTTTTCAACCGAAGGAGATTCCGCATGACCGTCAATCGCGCATCCGCCCGCTACGAAGGCTTCGGCAAGGAGGGCAAGGGGTCGATCACGACCAGATCGGGGGTACTGAACGCGCAGCCCTATGGCTTCGGGACACGCTTCGAGGGGCAGCCGGGGACGAACCCCGAGGAGTTGATCGCCGCGGCACATGCGGCCTGTTTCACGATGGCGCTGTCGTTCGGGCTCGCGCGCGCGGGCTATAGCGGTGGTTCGCTCGAGACGAGCGCCGAGGTGACGCTCGATCAGGTCGACGGCGGGTTCGAAATTTCCAAATCGGCGCTGACGCTGACCGGCAAGGTGCCGGGGATATCGGCCGACGAATTCGCGGCGATCGCGAAGGAGGCCGAGATGAACTGCCCGGTGTCGAAGCTGCTCGATTGCGAGATCACGCTCGAACACACGCTCGAAAGCTAGGCCGCGTACCGCAGCGGCGGCGGCAGTTCGTCGGCCATGAAGTCGAACGCGCCCTGCGCCGGAGCAAGCAGCGACCAGCTTTGCAGGACGCGATGGCGGCTGTGGCCGGCATGGCTTTCGATCAGGGCGAGGTCGTGCGGGATCCAGTGCCAGGCGACCTGGACCGGATCGAAGGGATGCCGACCATAGCCGAGCGTGACGTGCGGGCGCAGGCCCGACTGGCGGTACCGGGGCTCGATCCCCTCCGGCGCGAGCAGCGCGACGATCGCCGCGTAAAGCTGGCGGATGCTGGCGATGCTTCCGACGGTGGTTAGTTCGGCGCCGGAGTCCTTGCTGACGATGCGGCCGAAGGGGATCGCCGCTGCGGCGGGCAGCCCGGCCTCGAACGCCTTGGCGACGCGCTGGCGCAGGAAGGGATGCGGCGCCGCGGTTTCGTCGATGGTGCAGAGCGTGAGGTGGTAATTCTGCGGCTTCAATCCCGCGAACAGGTCTCCCGCCACCGGCGGCAATTGGCGCGCGAGCCAGCCGGCGCGGTCGGCCGGAACCTGAAAGCCCAGGAAATAGCGGAACATCGGCGTCATCGGTCTTCCTCCGAATCGGGCTATGTTCCTATTATGTTCTAATCGGGCGCAAGAGTCGAATCATCGCGGGAGCGCGCGCTACTGGCAGTTGCCGTCGCGTTTTTCCTCCTGGCCCGTCGACAGGAACCAGCGCGATTTCGCGGCGTCGGCTTCCTCGTCATAATAGCAGACGTCGGTCGCGCCGGTGCGCGGGTCGACCAGCACCGCCCATTGATGCGGGCCGCAATTATGCGCCTCGCACGCCCACGACATGACCTTGCCGCCGCGCATCTCGATCGGGCCCGCCGGACCTTCGAGCGTGGTGATCGCTTTCAGCGCCGCCTTATCCTTGACGCTGGCAGCGATGCCCGCCTTGACGAGCGTATGGTCGTTCCACGCGACGCCATCGACCTTGTCGAACGGATATTTGCCCACATAGGAGGCGAGCTTCGACCCGGCCGTCGGTGGCAGCGGCGAGGGCGCTTCGGCCGGCTTTGCGGCGTCGGTTGCGGGCATGGGGGCAGGCGTCGGTTGCGGGGCGGCCTGAGATGCCGTCGTGGCGGCACCGGCGGGAGTCTCCTTGGCCTTTTCGCCGCAGGCGGCGAGCATCAGCGCTGCGGCGGGCAGGCATATCGTCAAACGGCGGATGGTCATGGCTTTCCCCCTGAAACACGAATTTCGATAGCGGACACGGCGGTGCGCGAATCGCAGCCTAGCATCGTTGCGCCCGCCATGTCATCGTCGGCACGGACGCTACCGGGCCGAGGCGATGACGGAAAAGGTGCCATTGCTGTCGGGCGAGCAGATGTGAGGAGAGATTTGGATGTCCGGCGAAGATTCCTCGGCGCTGATCGATGCCAAGATCGCGTCGCTCGGCGACTGGCGCGGCGCGACGCTGGCGAAGCTCCGCGCCCTGATCCGGGAGGCCGATCCCGACGTCGTCGAAACGGTCAAGTGGCGCAAGCCGACCAATCCCGGCGGGGTGCCGACATGGGAGCATGCGGGGGTGCTGTGCACCGGCGAAACCTACAAGGACAAGGTCAAGCTGACCTTCGCCAAGGGGGCGGCGATCGACGATCCGGCGCGCCTGTTCAATGCGAGCCTCGACGGCAATGTCCGGCGTGCGATCGACCTGTTCGAAGGCGACGGGGTCGATGCCGCGGCGTTCAGGGCGCTTGTTCGCGGCGCGGTCGAAGCGAATCTTGCGAAGCCTGCGCGCACGAAGGCGTAACTGCGGATCGCCCCGCGTCCCTGCGGGGCGATCCGCATCGGACGCTCCCTCCGCCGCGCTATTGGGCCGGTCGGCAATCCTTGAGCCAGAGGACATGCTTATACTCGTCGAAATCCTCGACGGTGCCCGTCAGCTTGATCGCCTTGTCGGGTTTGAGCTGGAGCGAATAGGCGGCCTGGCCCGGTGCCATATAGCAGACGATGTCGGTCTTGAACGGCGCCTGGTTGGGCAGGCGGATCGCCTGTTCCCAAGGGTTCGGAACCTTGTAGCCGATGCGAAAGGCGTTGCCGTCCTTGGTGACATAGGCGACGGTGCCGTCGACGGTGAACTGCTTGCCCTTGTACCGCGTCAGCACGCCCGCGGCGTTGCGCTCGGTGTCCTTCGACACTTGCTGCGACAGGCCGAGCGCGCTGATCTTGACCGGGGCGGCGGCGACGGTCGTCGCGGTCGCGCCCTTCTTCGCGGCGGCTGCACCCGCCTTTCCGCCCTTGATCGCGTTCAGCATGCCGCACATTTCGGCCATCGCCAGCTCGGTCTTCGTCGACTGGCCGGCGCGCAGCTTGGCCTCCATCACGACCGTGCCGATACCGCCGGTCTGCGTGGCGGTGATCTGGATCGGAAAGGCGCGCGCGCCGCCGGTCATCGGCTGTTCGATCAGCATCGACCCGAACTCGGCCTCATCGGCCATGATGTCATAGCCCTTGCCCGCGGCGATTCCGCGCATCTGGCCGATCGCGACCGCGGGCGGCAGGTCGGCGACGGTTACCGCGGCCGTGAAGCGAAGCCCGGTGATCGCATTGCCCTTTTTCACAAAGGCTTCCTCGCAGGTCGCGGCGTGGACGGGCGTGGCGGTGAGCAGCAGGGCAACGGGGGCGAACGCAGCGGCAAGGCGTAGGGCGGTCATGGGGTCTCCTGACGTTTATGTTGCAGCGGACAATGTGCCCCAGCCGATGCGCGATGGCAATGAGTAACCCCCTCATATAATGATGGATTAGGCGATCGGGGGAATCCTCCTCTTTGTCTTGATCTCAACCTTGGTTGAGCTTTCACAAGGGTCGGCAGATGATTCGTTTCGAGGAGCCTTTGCCGATGTTGCACCACAGCCAGCCGCCGCGTTCGGCCGAAGATCGCCCCGAAGACGGTGCGGGACGGCCATCCTTCCTGTGGCGCTATCTGGCGCGCATCGGGCTCGCCAGACGGCCTGCGCCGACGCTGGAGGGGCTTGCATGGCTCCAGGCCGCGCACCAGGCCGCGATTCCGTTCGAATCCTTCGACGCGCTCACCGGCGCGGGGGTCGACATTGCCCCCGAGGCGATCGAGGCGAAGCTGGTCGACCGTGGGCGCGGCGGCTATTGCTTCGAGCAGAATGCGCTGTTCCTTCGCGTCCTCTCCGGACTGGGTTTCGACGCCGAGGGGTTGATCGGGCGGGTGCGCTGGATGCTGCCCGACGACGCTCCGGCGACCCCGCGCACCCACATGACCATCCGCGTCAGGCTCGACGGACGGCCGTGGCTGGTCGACGTCGGCTTCGGCGCGACGGTGCCGCCGCAGCCGCTGGCCATGGACCTGCCCGGCGCGGCGCAGCCGACGCGGCACGAAACCTATCGCGTCACGCCGCACGGCGGCGGCCACCGCGTCGAGGCCGCGGTCGCGGACGAGTGGCGGGTCCTGTACGACCTTGAAGATGCGCCCGCGCCCGCGATCGATTACGAGGTCGGCAACTGGTACACATCGCAGCATCCCGCCTCGCATTTCCGCCACCAGCTAATTGCGGCACGGACGACGGACGAGGCGCGGTACGGCCTGCGCGACAACCGGCTGACGATCCGCCGCGCCGACGGCGGCATCGATCAACGCCACCTGTCGGCCGATGCGATCGAGGCGGCGCTGCGCGAGATCTTTCTGCTGATCCCCGAACCGGGCTGGCGCCGGGTCATCGAGCGCGCGGCGACGGCCGAGGTCGTCGCCTAGGGTCAGGACCCTAGTTGCAGCCCGTTCCTTCCTTGCGCGCCGCCCAGCCGATCGCGCCGTTGACCATCTGCAGGTGCGTCGCGTCGCGCCATGCCTCGGCGCGGTGGCCGAGCGCCGAGTAGAAGATGCGCGCACGGCCCTCGCAGCGCCACCAGATCAGCGCATGGCCGTCGCCCATCCGCAGTTTCGGATCGAGCCGCAGCGTGCCCTCGTCGAGCCACGCTACCACATGCGCGTCGGCGGCGGGCGGGGCGTCCCAGCTGTAATATTCGTCGGTCCAGCGCCAGCGTTCGGGCAGGTGCCAGGTCGCGGGATGGCCGCGCCCCTTGACGCTCAGCCACGCCGTCTGGAACTGGTCGGCGCCGCCCGGGTGGCCGATGAAATTGCCGTTGCCGCGCATCCGGACGAACCAGTCGGGGTGGCTGCCGTCACCCGCGCTGTGGAGGCCGACGAAACCGCCGCCGCGCGCGATGAACGCCCGAAAGGCGGCGCGTTGCTCGGGGGTATAGATGTCGCCGCTGGCATTGGCGAAGACGATGACGTCGAACTTGGCCAGGCTCTCGGGATTGAACACCGCGGCGTTCTCGGTCGCGAAGCTGCTCCAGCCGCGCGCCTTCACCAGTTTTTCGATCGCGGGCACCGCCTGGGCAATGCTGTCGTGGCGATAGCCGTTGGTTTTGCTGACGATCAGCACCGCGGGGTGTTTCAGTTCGGGCAGCGCCGGCGCGACGGTGTCGAAGGTCGGCGCCGGGCGGCGGGGGTCGGGTACCGCCGCGGGCGGGGCGGGCGTCGATCCGGCCTGCAGCGTCAGCAGCAGCATGGCGGCAAGTTTGGCGGTGGGCATCTCCGTCTCCTGTCCGTTGGGTCGCCTTGCTAATGATACCGGTGGCCTCGCGCAACGCCCTCGCTCTGGGCTAGTAGCCGCCCCATTGGTCGTCGCGACGCTAAAAAGCCGTACCGAAGGAAATCGAGAAGCGCTTCGAGCGGTCGCCTTCCTGCCGCACGACCGGTTCGGCGAAATTGATGCGGAACTTGCCGCCCGGCGTGTTGAGCGACACGCCGATGCCGACCGCGACCCGCGGCTTGGCTGAATTGCCGATCAGCATTTCGCCGGGCGCGAGGTCGGACTTGCGCGCGCCGAACACCGATCCGGCGTCGACGAACAGGCTGGGGGTGATGCCGAAGCGGTTCGTCCCTGCGCCCGGCCGGACCGACACCTCGAAACGCGCGACATAGTATGCGCGACCGCCGATCGCGGTGGTTTCGCCCGGCGCCGCGGCGGTCGGCACGACCTTGGGCCCGAGGCCGCGCAGATCGAAACCCCGCATCGCATTGCCGCCGATGTAGAAGCGGTCGAACAGCGGCACCTCGCGCCCGCCGAGCGAGGTCAGGAACCCGCCCTCGACCCCGAGCGAGAGGACGAGGTCGCTGCCGAGGCCTGCGTAGGCGGTGCCGCCGATCCGCCATTTGGCATAGCGCGATGTGCCGCCCGGTCCGGCGAGATCCTGCACGATGCGGACCTGGAAACCGCGCGTCGGATCGACCGCGCTGTTGCGCCGGTCGAGGCTGAGCGCGAGGCTGAGGATCGAGCTGCGCGAGCGGCCGAGCGCGTTGCAGAAGGCGCCGCCGAGCAGTGCCGGATCGCAGACGGTATCCTTGTCCTTGATGCGGAAATTCTCTTTCGCGAAGCGATAGTTCGCGGTCGCACGAAAGCCGCCCTTGATCGCCTTGCCGATCAATATATTCGCGCCGCGCGCATCCTGCCGGAATTCGGAGGATTGCTTGTCGCTGCCGAACCCGATCGCCGACGAGCGCGACCAGAACAGGGTCGGCGCGAAGGCGAATCGGCTGCCCATGAAATTGGCGTCGGAATAACCGACCTCGGCCTGTGTCTGGATGTCCGAATAGCGGAACAGTGCGGTGATGTCGCGGCCGGGGCCACTGATATTGGTGCGCGACAGCTTGATCGATCCGACCGGCCCCTCGATCGACGAATAGCCGCCCGACAGCGCCAGCCCGCCGCGCGGTAGCGGTTCGGGGCTCAGCAGATCGACTTCCTTCGCCTGTGCCTCGCCCTCTACCGTGCTGCCCTCGGGGCCGATTTCAGGCGGCGGCGCCTCGGCGGCAGGGGCGCTTTGACCGAGTTCGGACGCCTCGGGCCGCGGCGCTCCGGCGACGAGCGTCACACCCCCCTCGCCATGCCCCGCCGGCAGGCCGAGAAGCGGCGCATGCATCGGGGAGACGCCGCCCGCGCTGTCGGGGGTCAGCGAGCTGGGGCCATTGCCGCCGTCGAGCCCGCAGGCCGCAGCAGGGCAGGCTTCGCCGCCGGGCCGCTCCAGGTCGGGCGGCGCGGCGAGCGCCTGTCGCTGTGCCCCCTGATCGCCGAGCCAGGACACGGCGGATATATCGGCGTCAAAAGCCGGAAATCCCGCGTCCATGGCGTGCGCTTCCTGTTCGGCTGCAAAGGGGGCATCGGCCGGGGGCACCGCGCCCGAAGGCGCGCTGTCCGCCGCCGGAGCGGCAAGGACGATGGCGGCGGGAAGTGGGAGAGCAGCGGGGAGGAGGGCCGGGACGGGGAGCTCGGGGGATGTGGCGGCCGGGGGCGGAGGCTGCGGCAGATCGGGTGCCGCAAAGGCCGGCGCAGCCGGAGGCGCGGCGTGGACCAGCGTTTCGGACGCCGCTGCGACCGCAGCCGGGGCATCCGCGGGCGGGCTGGGCGACGCCGAAGTCCGCCAGCGATGTGGCGGCTGCAATGCGCCGACCGGTTCGAACAGGAACGGGCCGACGCGCGTCGGCGTCGCCGACAGTGCAATCGCGCCCGGCCCACCCGTATCGGACGGATCGACAGAGGGCCGATCGATCGCCGGCGACGGACGCGGAAGGTCGGGCGTGAACCGCGGCGGCGGGTCCAGCGGTGCGGAATCGCCGATCCCGATCGCGGCCGCGACGCCCAGTGCAGTTCCCTGCACGGCGTAGCCGACGCCCCGGAACAGAATTCCGTAACCGTACAACTGTTTTTCCCCCCTTTCGCGGCCGGCTAGCCACCGGCCGCTGCCGCCGCCCGGGTCATGATTCCCGGAACGATCGGTTGAAGCTGTCGATCATCGGCTGGAAGAGATATTGCAGCAGCGAGCTGGACCCGAGATCGATGAACACTTCGGCGGGCATCCCCGACATGAGCCGCACGTCGGGATAGCGCTTGAGCTGCCCGGGAGAGATTTCGACGATCACCTTGTAATATAGCTGGTGCGCGTCCTGGTCGTAGATCGCATCGGGGCTCACCTCGCGCACCGTGCCGATCAGGTTCGGGATCACCCGCGCCTTGTAGGGCGTCAGCTTCACTTCCGCTTTCAGTCCCGCATGGACCATGTCGATGTCGGTGGGACGCAGCCGCGCCGATACGACGATTTTTTCCGACGTCGGGACGATGTCGAGGATCGGCTGCCCCGATCCCAGCACGCCGCCCGGCGTGATCAGCCGCAGGTTCGCGACCCGTCCGTCGATCGGGGCCAGGATCTGCTTGCGGTTGCGGACGTCGGTGCTGACCTTGAGCTGCTCGCGCGCCTCGGCGATCTTGAGCTGAACCTCGCGCTGCTGCTGCGCCGCGTCGAGCACCATCTGTCCGCGCAGCGACGTCATCTGCGCCTGCGTTTCACCGATCGCGTCGCGCAGCCGGTCCATATTATTGGTCAGCTTGCCGCGTTCGCCGGCAACCGCCGATTTCTGACGTTGCAGCGCGAGCAAGCGCGACTTGCGCTCCAGCCCCTCGTCGACGAGCATGTTTACGCCCATTTCCTCTTCGTCGAGCAATTTGGCCTGGTCGCCGAGCGCCACGATCTGCGCGCCCGCACTGCGAATGTCGGCGTTCGCCTGACTGATCCGCTGCGACAGGATCGCCGACTGTTCGGACAGCCCGCGGCGGCGCGAAATGAATTCGGCGTTCGATGCGGCGATGATTTCCTTGACCTCGGGATCGCTTGCGGCAGCGAGCAGCTCGGCGGGGTAACTGATCCGGTCGAGCCGCAGCCGTTCGGCGGTGAGCCGCGCGTCCTGCGCGAGGAGGCCATAATAGCTGGAGCGCAGCGCGGCGTCGGATGCGTCGTTCTGCGTCGCGTCGAGCAGCACCAGCGGCTGGCCGGCGCGGACCTGCTGCCCCTCGACGACCAGGAATTTGCTGACGATGCCGCCTTCCAGATGCTGCACGGTGCGGCGCCCGCCGCCCGCCGCTTCGAGGAAGCCCGAGGCGATGGCGGCGCTGTTGAGCGGTGCCGCCCAGCTCCAGATACCGAAGGCGACGGCGAACAGCCCGATCGCGATCATCGCGAGTCGCATCGACCCCCCGACCTTTGGCGCGGCGAAATCCGCCGCCGGTGCAGGGAGGGCGAGCGGTCCGGCCTCGCTGCCGGCGTCGAGACGCACCGGAATGTTCACGCCCCCATCCCCTTTTCGTTGGCCATTGCCGGCGGCGTCTTCGGACCGCCCGGCGCGCCGCCCGGCTGGATCACCCGCCGCTTCCCGGCCATCTCCTCGACCACGGTGCGCGCGTCGCCGAATTTCGCGGCCTGCCCGTCGATCATCAGCAGGATCTTGTCGGCAAGCTCGAGCAGGTTCGATCGGTGCGAGACGATGATCGTCGTCACGTTCATCGCCTTCAGCTTCTTGATCGTGCCGAGCAGCGCCGCGTCGCCGCGCGCGTCGAGGCTGGCGTTGGGTTCGTCGAGCACGACGAGCGGCGGCATGCCGAACAGCGCCCGGGCCAGGCCGACGCGCTGGCGCTGCCCACCCGAAAGCTGGTGGCCGCCGTCGGTCAGCACGCAGTCATAGCCGCCGTCGAGCTGCAGGATCATGTCGTGACAATCGGCCAGCTTCGCTGCTGCGATCACATCGGCGTCGCTCGCGCCGGGACGGAAGCGGGCGATGTTCTGGCGGATGCTGCCTGGCAGCAGCTCGACGTCCTGCGGCAGATAGCCGACGTTCGGGCCGAAGTCGCTGCGCATCCAGTCGAACGTGTCGGCCCCGTCGAGGCGGACATGCCCCGCGCTCGGCTTGAGGACGCCGACAAGGAGCCGCGACAGCGTCGTCTTGCCCGACGCCGACGGACCGACGATCGCCAGCGCGGTGCCTGCATCGATCGCGAAGCTGACATTCTTCAGGATCGCGCCCTTCATTCCGGGCGCGGCATAGCTCAACCGTTCGACCGCCATCGCTCCGGTCGGCTTCGGAAGCGACATCTGCGAGGGACGCGGGCGCGGCAGGTCGCAGAAGCGCGACAGGCGGCGCAGGCTCTCGCGTGCGAGGACGAACTGCTTCCAATAGCTCATCGCGGCTTCGATCGGCGCGAGCAGCCGCGCGATGAGGATCGAGCCGGCGATCATCGCGCCGCCGGTGATCTGCTGGTCGAGCACGAGCAGCGCGCCGGTGCCCAGCAGCGCGATCTGGACGAAATTGCGGATGAACTTCATCCAGGCGAGGATCTTGCTCGACTGGAACTGGGTGCGATCGACCGAATTGGTCTCTTCATAATATCGGTTCGCCCAGTGCGCGACGGTGTCGTCGGCCATCCCCATCGCGTCGATCGCCTCGCTGTTGCGGACGAGCGATTCGGCATATTGCATGTTGCGCGCGCCAAGCGCCTGCGCCTCGCTGATCGCAGCCCGGGTGATGCGCTCATTATACCAGGTCAGCCCGAACAGGGTCACTGCACCGACCGCGGATATCAGCCCGAAAAGCGGATGGAGCAGGAAGACGATGAACAGGTAGAGCGGCACCCACAGCATGTCGACGACGCTGAAGACCGTCGGGGTCGAGATGAAATTCTTGACCTGCGCCAGTTCGCGAAGCGCCTCGAGCCGCGTGTTCGGGGCGATCAGCCGCTGTTCGAGCGAGCGGACGAGGAGCGACGGGCCGAGCCGCTGCGCCAGCCAGGTCCCGACCCGGTTCGCGACCTGCTGCCGGATGCCGTCGAGCATCGAACCGAGCCCGATCACCATCGTCACCGCGAGGACGAGGAAGAACAGGGTGTCCTTGCTCTGGCTCGACAGCACGCGATCGAAAATCTGCATCATGAACAACGACATGGCGAGGGCCGCCAGGTTGGTGATCATCGAGAAGAAGATGAGCTTGCCGGCGATCGCGCGCTGCGGAAGCAGGCTGTCGGTCAGGATGTTGCCGGTCCGCTCGCGGCCGAATGCGGCAGTCAGGGCATTGAACGCCATGTCAGCGATCCCGCAGCGCCGGGGCGTCGCCCGTGTGAAGCGGCAGGACGAGACCCGAGATCAGGCCCGCCAGCTCCATCTGCCGATGCACGCCCAGCTTGGCGCGGACGCGCTTCAGGTAGGTTCGCGCGGTCTCTTCCGACAGGCCGCATCCTTCGGCGGCGTTGCCGAGGCTGCTCGATTTCAGGAACTGGCCCAGGAAGCGCTGTTCGGACGGCAGCAGCCCCAGCGCTTCGAGCAGCGAGCTCGGTGCGTCGACCTTGCCCGGGCCCATCAGGATCAGCATCGCGCAGCGCGCGGTGACATCGCCCGAGCGCGACTTCGCCGAGACGACGTAGGCGAGGCGCCATTCGCCGGTGCTGCAGTCGAGCCGGAACACATCCTCGACCGGCTGCGGTGCGGTCGCGGCGCGGCGGATGCTTTCGCGCAGTTCCTTCGCCTGCTGCGGATTGGCGGCGACGATCGCGCCGTCGGCGGACCGGATCAGCCATTTGCGCTGGCCGACGAGCGCGGTCGCCGCGCTGTTCATGAACAGCGGGCGTCCGTCCGCCGAAAGCAGCGCCATCGACAGCGAGACGCGGTCGAACATTGCCTCGAGCATGGCCGAGCGGCGCGACTGGCGCGCGAGCTGTGCGGCGTGGGTCGCCGAATCGGCGAGCAGCGGCGCGACCATCTGCAGCGAGGCGACATCGCGCTCGCTGAACCGCGCCGATCCGCCCTGCCGGAAAAAGAGCACGCGGATGCTGGCGCCGCCGCGCTTCATCTGCAGCGCGATGCCGCAATCATAAAGCGCCGCCGCCGTATCGTCGCGCGCGTCATGTGCGCCGAGTTCGGCGCCGAAGCCCGTTCCGGCGATCTGGAAATGATGGACCGGCTGTTCGCCGATCCGCGACCACAGGTCGTCCATCATCGCGAGCAGCCGCTGGGTCGCCTGCGCGTCGCCGCGAACATGGTCGAAGCCGAGCAGGAAAGCGTGCCGCTGTGCGCCACCCGCCGCGAATGCGACCGTCAGGATCGCGGAACTGATCTCGAACTGGCCCAGAAAATCGTGCCACACCTTGCGCGTGTTCGCCATGATGTCGGCGTCGCGCTGCTGCCCGGCGATCGGCTCGCCATGGTCGGGTTCGAAACTGGGCCCGGCGGGGTAGAAGACGTCGCCGCCCGCCTCGGCGAAAAGGGTCGAAAGTTCGGCATCCGAAGACATTATGGCCCCCCATGAAACATTGGACCCGTAGCGGGGGTCAGAATCCCGCAACAGGAAATGCACGCGCGACCATGATGTCCGGCGCGCTGTCCCGGTACGGATGGGACGACGCGCCTTGCCGATATGCCTTAAGCATTTGACTTTGCTGCCGACGGACGGACATCCGCGGGCAGCGCCCCTGCCGTGACGGCGGCAGGTGACGAGGCTTGTCTATTTCGATTCGGCGGACCGAGTCTATTATCCACTCGGACATATCCGTTTGGGTAGTTTCCCGCCTTCCCCCCGCGGCTTATCCTTCGGCCATCGAGATCGCCGGGCCCGCCGCTCGCATCGACGATGTCTCAGGAGGGGGCAAATGCAGGGACCATCGACCAGAAGCGCGCGCCTGCTATGCGCGTCCGGCGCACTCGCGATAGCGGCGATTCCCGCGCTTTTGCAGGCGCAGGCTCCGGCCCCGGGACGCGCGCCGTCGAGCACGATGGCCTCGCTCGCCAGGACCGTCATCGAAACCAATCCCGACATCGAAGCGCAGCGCCAGCAGGTGCGAATCACCAAGGCGCGACTCGCCACCGCGGAGGCCGGCTATTTCCCGACGGTCGAGGCGACCGGTACCGTCCAGCGGCGCGAGATCGACGTCAAGAATGGCGGCCGCGGCGATGCGAAATATACGTCGGCCAACGGAGCGGTCGAGGCGCGTCTGCGCTTCTACGATGGCAATCGCACCTATAATTCGGTGCAGATCGCAACCGCCGAGATGGCGGCGGCCGAAGCGGGACTCGATGCGACCATTTCGGACACGCTGCTCGACCTGCTCACCGCCGCCGCCGACGTTCATCTCCAGCGCAAGGTGCTGGAATATTCGCAGCAGCAAAGCGACGCGATCGGCGAACAGCTGCGCGCGACGTCGCGCAAGCTGGAATTCGGCGAGGCGACCCGCACCGATGAGGAACTGGCGAAGGCCCGGTTCGCCACGGCGCAGGCCGGCGTCCTCGCCGCGACCGAGGAGCTCAACGTCAACGGCTACGAGTTCCGGACCGTGAGCGGGCAGTCGGCGACGACGCTTCCCGCGCTTCCCGCGCTCGCGCCCGTGCCCGACTCGCTTGCCTCGGCCCAGAAGATCGCGCTCGAGAACGCGCCGCGACTGCGCGCCGCGCGGCTTAATGCCGAGGCCGGAAAGGCCGGCGTCCAGTTCGCGGCGGGCGCGCTGTTTCCGCAGGTCGATGCGGTCGGCGGCTATGAATATCTGGCCGGCGGGGTGGCGAACCTGTTCACCGGCAAGCTGCCCGACGATCGCTCGTCGCTCTATGGCGGGCTCGAGGTTCGCGTGCCGATCTTCGTGCCGCGCGACCATGCCGAAATCGGCCGCGCACGCGCTGTCCGCGACCAGCGCCTGTCGCAGACCGACATCGCCGCCCGTACCGTCGGCGAGGAGGTCGCGAGTTACTGGACAAGGTGGCAATCGGCGAAGAGCACGATCGTCACCGCGACGGCGGCGGTAGCCGCGATCGAGCAGGCGGCCGAAGGGCTGAAGAAGGAGGCGCTCGGCGGGAACCGGACGCTGACCGATGTTCTCGACGCGCAGAACGAGTTGCTGACCGCGCGGGTCACGCTCGAACGCGCCAATCGCAACGAGTTCGTGGCGCGTGCGGGACTTCTCGCGGCGATCGGCCGACTCGACGCAAATGCAATTCTCGAGGGGCGGTGTTGTACCGCCAGCGCGGCAGCGCTGCGTCCGGGCGCGTCGCTGCTCGGCCGTCCGGCGGTGGCGGTGGGCGAAACGACTGCGCGCGCAGATGCGGCTGCGGCGATTCCCGCCGGCTCTGCCCGGCCCGAGCGGTCCGCCCTCGGGAGCGCGCCCGCCGCGGCGAGTCCTGCCGCCGGGCCGGCGGGCGGGGAAGCCTCGACGTCCGCCGCATCGGTCGGGGGACGGCCGTCCGCATCGGCCCTCGGACGCCGGTCGAAATAGCGCCACGACCTCGTTGAAACGGCAGGTCGGGCAGCCCTTCGCGGTGGTCCGGTCGCCGCCGCGCGCTTTGCTGTTTCAAGACAAGAACTGCTCCAAAATGAAGCAGTTCGGAAAATCTTCGGCCATGTCCCCAAGCAGGAATATGCCCCCCTCTACCCCCGCCATATCCAAGGTTCATGGCCCGGCGTCCGATCGGGCCATGGGGGTGTGATTTTGCCCGACTCGGTGAAACCGCATCTTTGCGACCCAACAATGAAGAGGATAGCGAAATGCCAACTGTGACTCCTTCGAACGCACCGAATGCGGCGAAGAATCCGACCGCTCGCGGTCAGGTTCTGGGAACGAATGCGGTCGACTTCATCGATCTGAACGCAATCGTTTCCACCGCCACGCTGCCGTACAATGCGCGTGGCAACGGCGGTGCCGACACCGTCTACGGCAACAACCTCGACAACGACCTGTACGGCGACGCCGGCAATGACGCCGTCATCGGTCGTTATGGCAACGACCGTATCGATGGCGGAACCGGCAACGACACGCTGGTCGGCGACCAGGCCGATTTCGTCGTCATCGGCCCCGGAAACGTCCAATATGTCGGCATCGACAATGGCGCGGCCGACGGCAACGACACGCTGCTCGGCGGCGCGGGCGACGACACCGGCTACGGCGGTGGCGGCAACGACTATATCCGAGGCGATGCAGGCAACGACACGCTCTATGGTCAGTCGGGCGATGACCGTGTCGAAGGCAATGCCGGCAACGACTTTATCGACGGCGGCAGCGGCCAGGACAACCTCTATGGCGGCACCGAAACCGACGTGGTCCTCGGCGGCACGGGCGACGACTATATTGAAGGCGGCACCAACAGCAACGGTGTCGACCAGCTGTATGGTGGCGACGGCAACGACGTCATTTTCGGCGACAATGGTGTCAACCGCAAGGCCGATCCGGACTTTGCCTACAACCAGAGCGGCTACAACCCGGGTAACGGCCATGCCGATTACATCGAGGGCGGCGCAGGCGACGACCAGGTCTTCGGCCAGGGCGGCGGCGACACCATCCTCGGCGGCTCGGGCGACGACCTGCTCTGGGGCGATGACGGCAACGACACCGTTTTGGGCGGCACCGGCTTCGACCAGCTCGACGGCGGAGAAGGCGACGACGTCCTGCTCGGTGAAGACGGCGACGATGAAATCGACGGCGATGCCGGGGCCGACTACATCCGTGGTGGCGCGGGTCTCGACTTCGTCCAGGGCGGCGCCGACGACGACGACATCGGCGGCGGAGCCGACGATGACACGCTGAACGGCAACGACGGCAACGACCTGGTCCATGGTGACGGCGGCAACGACGTGATCTGGGGCGAAGGCGGCGACGACGACCTGTATGGCGATGCCGGCGACGACGTGATCCGCGGCAACGGGGATCCCTTCTTCGATCCGCTCGATCCGTCGAACACCGATGCCGACTTCATCTCGGGCGGCAGCGGCGACGACATCATCAACGGTGACGAAGGCGACGACGTCATCGAAGGTAATGACGACAACGACACCCTGTCGGGCGACGACGGCAACGACGTCATCTCGGGCGGCTCGGGCTTCGACAACATCACCGGCGGCAACGGCAACGACGTTGTTTCGGGTGGCGACGACGACGACCTGATCCAGGGCAACAACGGCGCCGACAATCTGTCGGGCGATGACGGCAACGACCTGATCTATGGTGGTGCCGGCAACGATGTCGTCAGCGGCAACGACGGGGACGACCAGCTCGCCGGTGATGCCGGCAACGATACCATGTACGGTGGTGACGGCGACGACATCATGTATGGTGACACGCTGTACGAAAACCTGGGTAACCCGGGTGGCGGCAACGACACCATGTTCGGTGGCGATGGCAACGACTATATGTCGGGCGGCTTCGGCAACGACAACATGAACGGCGATGAAGGCGACGACACCATTCGCGGCGACACCGGCAACGACACCATCAATGGTGGCGTGGGCGATGACAACCTCGAAGGTGAATCGGGCAACGACACCATCACCGGCGGCGAAGGCGACGATCATATGTCGGGCGGCGCAGGCAAGGACCTGTTCAAGTTCGACTCGACCGACAACTCGCCGGGATTTGGCAACGACGTGATCGGTGCTCCGTTCAACCTGGGTGACGGCCGCGACTTCAACCTCGCGAACCGTGACACGCTGGTGTTCGATGTCGACGCGGGCTTCGACCCGGCGAACGACATGGGCGTCATCACCGGCGACTGGGATGGCCAGGGCGACGGACTCGATGTCTTTGTCTTCACCTCGGCCGGTGCGGTGCTGATCGAAGACTTCTGGGAAGGCGCCTCGGCTCCGATCCAGGCGCTCGCTGCACTGGGCGCCTATGACTCGGTTGCCGCGATCAACGCGTACAGCCAGGGCAATGCGTCCTATGACATGATCACGTTCGTCTGAGGACAAGGCTTCGTACGGGGAGCCCGTTTCCTCGACGGACCTCTGCAGACTGGAGGGCAGGCCGCGGCCTGCCCTCCTTTTTATGCGTGGCGACGACCCCCCTCGCGAGGCGCCGGCGCCATCTTTTTTTCATCGAATTTGCCAATGTCCCCATCTGGGAATGGCGGGAAACGTGGGTTTCCGCCATTCCGGTTGCAGGGTGGCGATCAGAATCATCCACACGACGCTCGCTTTGGCCAAGCGGGCTTGCAGAGCAAACGTCAACGGCATTTCTGCCGGCAAATCGAGGGAATTCCGTACCATTCTCTGGCTTCTGGCAGGTTCCCGAGTTCAGTCGGTCCCTCGGCCGGCTAGCCGTGTCCGCCGCCCAGACCCCCCGGGCGGCGGCCGGCGTCGGGCCGCGGAGCCGTTCGGTGACGGACCTCGAAGCATAGCCGCGAGGCACGCCCCATCCCGATGATCGCGACCCTGCTTTTCTTTCCCTTCGCCATGGCGCTGCTCGCGGTGTCGGTCCCGGCCGGGGAGCCGACTTTCATGTTTCCCGCCGACTGCCGCGTGGGCGATACGTGCCTGATCCAGAAACTCGTCGACCATGATCCGGGGCCGGGACGGAGCGATTATCGCTGCGGAACACTGACGACCGACGGCCACGACGGGATCGACATCCGGCTGCGGACGATGGCCGACATGCGGGCGGGCCATGCCGTGCTCGCGGCGCGCGACGGAACGGTGCTGCGCACCCGCGATGGCGAGCCCGACATCAGCGTGACCGAGCGCGCCGCGCCACCCGACAAGCAGGCGGGCAATGCCGTGGTGATCGACCATGGCGACGGATGGGAAACACAGTACAGCCATTTGCAGCGCGGCAGCGTCGCCGTCCGTCCGGGGCAGCGCGTCGCGGCGGGCGAACGCATCGGCCTGATCGGTTTGTCGGGGAACAGCGAGTTTCCGCACCTGCATTTCGCGGTCCGCCATCGCGGTCAGGCGATCGATCCCTTCACCGGCGGGGCGGCGGACGCATCCTGCATCGCTGGCGGCGCGCCCTCCGGCCTCTGGGCGCCCGCCGCCGCGCTGCAGCTCGGTTACCGGCCGACGGCCGTCATCGCCGCAGGCCTTGCCTCCGCCGTGCCGGCAAAGGCCGTCACCGAGCGGGATCCGCCCCCGCGGCTCGCGGGCCGCGACGCGCCGCTGATCCTGTGGGTCGACGCCATGGGTGCGAAGGCGGGCGACCGCCAGTCGTTCGCGATCGCGGGTCCCGACGGCGCGATCGTGCACAGCCAGGAGGGCGTCGTGGCCGGAGGCGGCCTCAGCTGGTTCGCATACAGCGGCAAGCGCGCGCCGCCCGGCGGCTGGACGACAGGACATTATACCGGGCGCTATATTCTGCGGCGCGGGCCGGATATCGTCGCAACGTTCGAGGCGGAAGGCGTCATCGAATAAGATGGCGTCGTACTTTAAAGATCAAGTATCGCCTTCATCGTATTGAACAATAAACCATAAAACGTCGCCGATTGGGTCGATATTATCAGGGAAATTTTGATCTGCAGGCGAACGGTCCCGATTTTGATTGCTCCGTATCTCCACATCCGTGAAATTTAAGGAAATCTTAACCCTTAAGTTATTCGATCTACCCCAAAGTATAGGGCCGCATACCGGAAATTGCCATTGCAGAATCAGTGACCTGGGTCTGTATTTCCGGGGTCAGTGATGACGCGCGGGCATCGGTCGCCAAAGAGAACCTAGCAGATCACAAAGCGAACATTGCGCATTCGGACGGCCATCTGGCGCGAACGCGATGCCGCTCGCCTTAGTCCGGTGTGACCTCCGTACAGGTCTTCGCCGGACGTCGGGGCGGGGGATGAAGTGCAGGGGGGCCGAAAGGCGATGGAGCGACAGGCGATTCAGCGACCCGGGGAGGTGGCTGGCATGGCAAGAGCCGTCCCGGCGGGTGCGACGCGCATCGTGCCGGCGAACGACGTTGTACAGCTGCCGCCGGGAACGCGTCTCGACGCCATCAAACTGTCGGGAAACGATCTCGTCATCACGCTACCCGACGGACAAGCGCTCGTCATCGTCGACGGGGCGCTCCATATTCCCCAGTTCCGGATCGGCCCGATCAATATTCCCGCGCCGACGATCGCGGCACTCATCGCGACGCAGGAGCCCGAGCCCGCGGCGGGAACGCTGCAAAGCTCGGGCGGAAATTTCGCCCAGACGCCCGGCGACATCGGCGACCCCTTCGCGATCGGCGACCTGCTGCCGCCGACCGATTTCGGCCTGCCCGACCGCGAGGCGCGCGAAATCATTCCCGATGCGGTCGACAACAAGCCCGACATCGTCATCATTACCCCCGATCAGCCTGCCGGTGCCGCCGACGCGACCGCCACGGTGTCGGAGGCTGCGCTGCCGGCGCGCGGCACCGAACCCCCGGGATCGAACGAGGCGTCGGGCCAGGAAACGATCACCGGCGCGATCCGGATCACCGCCCTCGACCAGCCGAGCAGTGTGTCGGTCAACGGCACGGTCATCACCGCGGTCGGCCAGACCGTCGCGACGACTTACGGCCAGATCACCATCACCAGCATCACGCCCGATGCGATCGGCTACAGCTATGTGCTGACCGACAATGCGACCGTCCCCGACGCGCGCGATGTCGTGACGGTGACGGTGACCGATGCCGACGGCGACGTCGATACGGCAACGCTGACCTTGACGATCGCCGACGATGTCGCGACGGCGCGTCCCGACGTCGACGATACCGAAGCCGGCACCCGCAATCCGGCCGCCGGTAATGTCATCACCGGAGAGGGTACGACCAGCGGCGCAGCCGGCGCCGACACGCTGGGCGCCGACGGGGCGCTCGTCACCGGCATCCGCACCGGGGCGGGAACGGACTTCGTGGCGCCGGGCGCGCCGATCGACGGCCAATATGGCCGACTGTTGATCACCACCGATGGCCGCTATGTCTATGTCCGGAACCCGGGGACGCCGGGCGGCGTCTCCGACACATTCGTCTATCGCCTGACCGATGGCGACGGCGACACATCGACCGCGACGCTGACGATCAACATCGCCGACAGCACGCCGACGCTGGCGGTTCCGGTCGCGGGCGGCGAGGGCACTTTCGTCAACGAGGCGGGGCTTCCCGAACGGCCCGGCGAACCGGCCGGATCGAGCACCGGCGACGATTCCTATTTCAGCTTCGGCACGATCCAGTTCGGCGCGGCCGACGGGCCGGCGGCGATCACGATCAACGGGATCCTGGTGACCGAAGAGGGACAGGCGATCGCGCTGCCGACGGGCACCTTCTACATTGTCGCAATCAACCCCGATTCGATCGAATATGCCTTCGCGCTTGAGGACAATGTGATCGGCGATCCGGCGTCGCAGACGATCACGGTCGGGATCACCGACATCGACGGCGATGCGGTCTCGGCCAGTTTCGAAATCGACATCATCGACGATGCGCCGGTCGCGATCGCCGATTTCGACACGATCGTCAGCGGCAGTGACACCGCGACGGGCAATGTGATCACCGACGCCGAAAATGACGGCGGCCGGGACACCGTCGGCGCCGATGGCGCGCTGGTGTCGTTCGTGACCGGCACCGGCGATCCGGTCCCCGCGGGAACGCCGGTCGCGGGTCTCTATGGCATCCTGACGCTCAAGGCCGATGGCAGCTACAGCTATGTCCGCGATCCCGAGGCGCCGGGCGGTGTCGCCGATGTCTTCACCTATCGCCTGACCGACGGCGACGGTGACAGCGTGACCGCGACGCTGACGATCAATATCGCCGACAGCGGGGTCCGGATTCGCGTGCCGAGCGGCTCTGATGACGGCGTTACGGTCGCGGAGGCCGGGCTGCCCGGCGGTTCGGCGCCCGAAAGCGGCGGCGCCGCGACCAGCGGCTCGATTGCGATCTCGGCCCCCGACGGGCTGGGGTCAATCCGGATCAACGGTGTCGAGGTCACGGGTGTCGGCCAGGCGATCGAGGGCAGCTTCGGGACGCTGACCATCACCAGCCTCAGCCCGACCGCGATCGGCTACTCCTATGTACTGACCACGGCGAGCTATGGCGACGATGCGACCGACAGCTTCGGCATCACGGTCAGCGACAGCGACGGCGACAGCGCGAATGCGTCGCTCGAAATCGCGATCGTCGACGATGTCCCGACCGCGACCGACGATGTCGATTCGGTCGACGCGGGCAGCGAACAGGGCGCGGACGGCAATGTGCTGACGGGCAGCGGCGGCGACGATGCGAATGCGACCGACGGCGCCGCCGACGTGCAGGGCGCCGATGGCGCGACCGTCACGGCGGTATCCTTCGCGGGCGAGGAGGGCCACGTCGATGGCCAGACGCTCGGCGCCTATGGCACGCTGGAGATCGCTTCCGACGGCAGCTATCTTTATGTCGTCGATCCCGAGAACGCCGATGTGATCGGGCTCAACGGCAACGAGGAACTGACCGAGAGCTTCGATTATGTCGTCACCGACGGCGACGGCGACGAGGCGACGGCGACGCTGACGATCACGATTCGCGGCCGCGACGACGGGATCAGCTTCACCGGCCTGAATGCCGACGGCGGCGAAGTCACCGTGTCGGAGGCGAATCTTGCCGACGGGTCGGACCCGAACAGCGACGCGCTCGTCCGCACCGGCAGCTTCAGCTTCGACGCACCCGACGGCATCGCGGGGTTGACCGTCGGGGGCGAGCCGCTCTTCGACGGCGACATCATCGTCGGCACGTCGATCGCCACAGCGCTCGGTATCCTGACGATCACCGATTTCGAACCCGTCTATGACAATGCCGGCGACATCGTCGGCGGGACGATCGGCTACAGTTACGAACTGGTCGACAACAGCCTGTTGCACAGCGGCGCCAACGGGGCGTCGCTGACCGATAGCTTCGCCGTGGCGATCACCGACAGCGACGGAACGACGTCGACGGCCAGCCTCGATGTTCGCGTTCTCGACGACAATCCGGTCGCGCGGTCGGCGCCGTCGATTACCGTCGCCGAGGATGCGCCGCCGATTTCGGGCAATCTGCTCGCGAACGACACGCGCGGCGCCGACGGCGCGGTGGTGACCGGGGTGACGATCGGCGGCGTGGCGGTGACGGTCGCGGCGAGCGGAACGACGAGCTATACCAACGCGAACGGCACCTATACGTTCAGGGCCGATGGCGCGTGGACCTTCGATCCCGTGACCCAGACCAGCCAGTTCCCCATTGCGGCCGATTTCACCTACACGATCACCGATGGCGACGGCGACCAGTCCTCGGCGCTGCAGCAGATCCGGCTGGCCGACGGCACGGAGCCAAAGGCCGGCGCGCCGATCAGCCTGACCGTCGACGACCAGCATCTGGCGAGCGGATCGACGCCGTCGATCTTCCAGCCGGTCACCGCGAGCGGCCAGATCGCCTTCACGCCGGGGTCCGATGCGATCGCGTCGATCGGCTTCGGCGATCCCTCGGGCCTCGACGGCGGGCTGATCTGGACGCTCGAGTCGGACACGCAGATCATCGGCCGCGATGCCGACGACACTGTCGTCGTCATCCTCGACCTCAGCGTCGCGGGGAATGTCGCGACCGTCACGATGACGCTCGAGTCCAACTATGGCATGCACCCCGACACGCTCGCCGACGACCTTGCCGAACTGGGCTCGGTCGAGGTGATTGCGACCGACGCCGATGGCGACAAGGTGTCGGGCACGGTCGATCTTTCGGTGTCCGACGATGTTCCCTCGATCATGGCCGTGACCTCTTCCACCGGCGCGCTGATGGTCGACGAGACCAATCTCGCGGTCGATGCGACAGCCGATTTCGCGACCTTCTTCCACGTTGTCACCGGGGCCGACGCCGCGGGGAGCAAGGTCAGCTATGCCTTCGAGGTCACTACGGCTTCGGGGCTGGTCGACGTCGCGACGGGATCGAAGATCATCCTCCAGGCGAACGGCAATGTCGTCGAAGGCCGGCTGCAGGACTCGCTCTCGACCGTTGCCTTCCGGCTGACGATCGACGCCAACGGGCAGGCGACGCTCGACCAGATGCGCGCGATCAAACATGGCGATGCGACCAATCCCGATGACATTGCAACGCTGTCGTCGACGCTGATCCGTCTCGTCGCGACCATCACCGACGGCGATGGCGACCAGGCGACGGCGATCGCGTTCGTCGGCAACACGCTGGCGTTCCGGGACGACGGCCCGGCGATCGACGCGACGAACGTCGACACCAACAGCATCCTGCTCACCACACAGGATGCCGACACGCGCGGCGCGGCCTTCGACACCGCGACCGCAGACCTGTCATCGGCCTTCTCGGCGGCATCGGTGCAATTCGGCGCCGACGGCCCGGCCGGTGCGGGTCAGGTCACATGGAGTTATGCGCTTGCGCTGGGCACGGCGGCTGCGACCACCGCCTTGACCAGCAATGGCGTGCCGGTCACGCTTGCCCTTGTATCCGGACAGATTGTAGGCAGCGCGGGCGGCACGCCGGTCTTTTCGGTGGCGGTGAATGCGGCGACGGGGATCGTCACGCTCACCCAGTTCGCCGAGATCGACCATCCGTTGCCCGGGTCTCCGGCCAATTATGCGGCGCAGCTCGTCGAACTGGGTGCGAACCTGATCGAGCTGCGCGGCACCGCGACGATCACCGACCGCGATGGCGACAGCGCATCGGACACGGTCGCCGTCGATCTGGGCGGCAACATCCGCTTTGCCGACGATGGTCCGACCGTATCGGCAGGCGGCAGCGCACCGGTGCTGGTGCTCGACGAGAGCAATCTCGCGGTGGATGCGACGGCCGACCTGTCGAGCCTGTTTGCGCCAACGACCGATTTCGGCGCCGACGGCCCCGGCGCCACCGCCTATGAGCTGGGGGTGACCGCCGGACCGAGCGGGCTGATCGACTCGCTGACGGGCGAGCCGGTGATCCTCTCGATCGTCGGCGGCGTGGTCTATGGCCGCACCGCGACGCACGAGGTGTTCCGCATTTCCGTCGACGCCGGCGGCCTCGTCACCTTCGACCAGTCGCGCGCGGTGCTTCATACGCCCGACAGCGGACCCGACCAGACGCTGTTCCTTCAGGGCAGCAATCTGATCACGCTGACCGCGATCGTCACCGACGGCGACGGCGATACCGCGCGGACAACCGCCGACATTACCGGCCGGTTCGCGATCCGCGACGACGCTCCGCTTGCCGTCCATGACGAGGACAATGTCGCACGCGACGGCCAGAACTTTGCCGATGGCAACCTGCTCACCGGTATTGGCGGCACCGACGAGAACGGCATGGACGGATCGGCCGACAACGGGGGCGCCGACGGCGGGCTGCACGTCACGGGCGTCGCCTTCGGCGCGACGACGGGCTCGATCGGCGCGGCGCTGGCAGGCGACTATGGTGCGATCACCATCGCCGCCGACGGCAGCTATCGTTATGACCTCGACCCGGCCGACCCGGCGGTCATCGCGCTCGGCGCGAACGAGACGCTGACCGAGACCTTCCATTACACCGTGCAGGACGCCGACGGCGACAGCGCGACCGCGACGATCACGATCACGATCACCGGCGCCAATGACTTCCCCGTCGCGCGCGCCGACACCAACTGGGTGATCGACGGTCCGAGCGGGTCGGACCCGAGCGCGAGCGGCAATGTGCTGCAGGATATCGCGCACCCCGGCGCGCCCTTCGGGCTCTTCGCCGATGTCGCCGACAATGACCCCGACCTCGAGCCGATTACCGTCACATCGGCCGGCACCTATGTCGGCCTCTACGGCACGCTGGTGATCGCCGCCGACGGCAGCTACACCTATACGCTCGACGAGGACAAGGCGGCGGTCAACGCGCTCGACGCGGGCCAGACGCTGGTCGACACCTTCCCCTACATGATCAGCGACGGCGCGCTTTCGGTCGCCTCGACATTGTCGGTCACCGTGTTCGGGACCAACGACGCGCCGACAATCGGCACGGCGATCGCGCGCGTGTCGGAAGAGGGATTGGTCGGCGGGATCCCCGATGCGCTGCCCGACGCGACGCTCGATACCACGAACAGCACCATGGCCAGCGGCACGCTTGCGATCGGCGATGCCGACGCCGGCGAGACGCTGACCGCGATGCTGGGCGATCCCGGCGCCGTGCTGACGGCGGGCGGGGTGCCGGTGACCTGGACGGGCGTCGGCACCGGCACGTTGATCGGTTCGGCCGGCGGGGCGGAAGTCATCCGCGTCACGCTGGCGCCGAACGGCGCCTATACGGTGACGCTGTCGCACGCGGTCGACCACCCGGCCGTCGCGATCGAGGATCTCAAGAGCTTCTCGGTTCCCGTTTCGGTCTCCGACGGGACGACGACGACCACCAACGCCTCGGCGATCCAGGTCGTGATCGAGGATGATGCGCCGAACGCGGTCGGCGAAGCCGGATCGACCTCGCAGCCGACGCAGGATGTGAACACGCTCTTCATCCTCGATTTCAGCGACAGCATCGACAATGGCGAGCTCAATACGATGATAAGCGCGGTGCAGGGCGCGCTCAGCCAGCTCGACAACGCGGCGTCGGGCGTGATGACGATCCGCTTCGTGATCTTCTCGTCGGGCTCCTTCGCCTCGCCGTCCTTTGCGAGCGCCGCCGATGCGAACGCCTATCTCGACTCGCTCAACCCGGCGGCGGGCGGCGAACGTCCGTCGAACGAGGAGATCGGGCTCAACACCAACTATACCGGCGCGATCCAGACTGCGCTCGCCAATTTCACGGCGATTTCGGGCGCCAGCAACCAGGTCTTCTTCCTGAGCGACGGCAACCCGAACCAGGGCGTGCAGTTCGGCGGCATCCCGCCGCAGGTCGTCAATTCGCTGGCCGCGTCTACCGCGGCGGCGTGGAACAGCTTCGTCGACAGCAACCACGTCAACGTCACGGCGATCGGGATCGACAACAACCCGCTTCAGCCGCTCAATATCCAGCGGCTGCGCGACGTCGACGTCAATGACGCGCCCAACAACCAGCCGATCCTCGTCGACGATTTCCAGGATCTGGTCGGTACCTTGCTGTCGGTCATCGTGCCGTCGGCGGTGGTCGGCGATCTCGACGTCAACGATGCGTTCGGTGCCGACGGCGGCCGCTTGCTGTCGATCACGATCGGGACGACCACCTACAGCTGGGACGGCGCATCGAGCATATCGGTGTCCACCGGCGGGTCGATCGCGGGCACCAGTCTCAACGCCGTGGCCACCCCGATGGGCGGCACGCTGACACTCGACTTTGCGACCGGCCAATATACCTACCAGCCGCCGACGCCGATCACCGTCACCGCAACCGAAGTCTTCTCCTATGTGCTGACCGACCGCGACGGCGACACTGCGACCGCGAACCTGTCGGTCACGATCAACGCGCTCGCGCCGCCGATCGCGCTCGATCTCGATGGCGACGGGGTCGAGTTCGTGTCGTCCGATGCGGCGGTCCGCTTCGACTATGACGGCGACGGGGTGGCGGAGACGACCGCATGGGTCGGCCGCGACGACGCACTGCTCGCGATCGACAAGAATGGCGACGGGAAGGTCAATGACGGGTCCGAGCTCGTTTTCGGCGGCAAGGGATTGTCCGACCTGCAGGGACTCGCCGCGGCCTACGACAGCAATGGCGACGGCAAGCTCGACGCGGCCGACAAGGATTTCGCGAAGTTCGGCGTCTGGCAGGACGCCAACGGCAATGGTGTCACCGACCCCGGCGAGTATCGCTCGCTGGTCGATGCCGGGATCGTCAGCATAGCACTGGCCTCCGACAATCGTGGCTACACGGCTGCGGACGGCCAGGTCGTCGTGCGCGGGGAGGCGACCTATACCCGCGCCGATGGCAGCACCGGCAAGCTCGCCGACGCCGCCTTCGCGACGAATTTCGCCGCCGACCAGCAGCGGAGCGCGGCGGGCCTGTCGACCGCGATGCTCGTCGCGGGGCTCGCCGCGGCGACCCCGCTCGCCGCCGAAGAGCCGACGCCGGCACCGGCCGAGCAACCGCTTGCGGCCAGCCTCGATGGCGAGGCACCCGTCGGTGCCGCGCCGTATCAGCGGGACATCGAACCGGCGAGCAAGGCCGACCTCTCCACGCATCTCGCGTCGGATGAAGCGGGCAGCGACCGCCACCATGATGACGCCCCGACGCGGCAGGCGATCGATCGTGGCGGTGAGGACGGCGCGCCGGCGAGCCATGCCGCCGATCCGGCGCCCGAGCGCAGCTATGCAAGCCTGCTCGAGGAGACGCAGGTCGACCGCGCCGAGGCTGCGGCGCCCAGGGCCGATGCGGCGCCGTCGGTCGATCAGGTCCAGATGGCGCTGCCCGCGCAGGCCGTCGCGCCCGACGCGGGAGCCCACGACGTCAAGGCGATCGTCGCCGGGGCGCTCGAAGGGGCGCAGGTCGATCTCGACGCGCTGCTCGGCGCGGCGCCGGCGTCGAACCAGGCGCTGCCGCAGGTGCCCGTGCTCGCGAGCGCAACCGAGGGGCTGCTCGGCGACGGCGGCATGATCGGCACGGGGCACGGTTTCATGGCGGGTCTCGCCGAACAGCATATCGCTGCGCAGCTTGAACAGGCGGCGGCGGTTCACGCGTGACCAAAGGGAAGACGGACCAAAAGAAAAAGGGCGCAATGGGGGAAGCAACGCAGGCCGAAAGGGCAGGCACCGCGATCCTCCGAAGACAGCCGAGGGAAATGCAGGGGAAGTAAGATGCCGAACATCCGTACAGCAGCCTTGTTGCTCACCGCCGTCGCTGTCGTCGCGATATCGGGACCAGCGCGCGCGCAGCGTGTCGAGCTCAAGACCGCGGTCGAAACGGCGATGCAGACCAACCCCGAGATCAACCAGGCGGTCGAAAACCGCACCGCGATCGAGTTCGAGCGCGAACAGGCGCAAGGCCTGTTCCTGCCGCGCGTTTCGGTCGAGGGATCGGCGGGAATCCGCCGGCTTGAAAACGGCACCCGGCGCAACCTCGGCATCGCCGACGACAAGCTTTATCCGGTCGAGGGCAGCCTGCGCATCGAACAGATGCTGTTCGACGGCGGCGTGCGGAGCAAGGAGGTGAAGCGCCAGGCATCGCGCACCGACGGCGCCGCCTTTCGCGTCGAGGAACGCTCGCAGTTCATCGCGCTGCAGGTGACGCGCCAATATCTCGACTATCTGCTGCAGCAACGCATCGTCGCGGCGTCGCAGGACAATATCGATTTCCACTCCAGGCTCGTGGCAGACCTGCGTGAGGGTGTCGCCAAGGGCTCGCTCAGCATCGCCGACCAGCAGCAGGCCGAGGAGCGCCAGCAGGCGGCGCAGGCGCGATTGACCGAGTCCAACCTCGACCTCGTCAACACCGGGGCGTCGTTTCGCACGCTGACCGGGCTCGAACTCGTCGACGGCGCCTCGTTGCCGCCGTCGCTCGCGGGCAATATCCCCGCCTCGCTAGAAGAAGCGCTCGCCCGCGCGCGCGAACGCAACCCCCGGGTGCGCGAGGCGCAGGCCGATCTCGACGCGGCGCACGCGATGGTCGGCAAGGCGAAGGCCGAGCAGATGCCGACGCTCGCGCTCGAAGGCAATGCGCGGATCGGCGACGATATCGACGGCTTCCGCGGCGAGACCAACGACCTGCAAGCGGGCGTCGTCATGCGCTGGGACGTCTTCAACGGCGGGATCAAGAAGGCGAAGGTGCAGGAAATGTACCGCCGCGAGCGCGAAGCGCGCTTCCGCGTCGACCAGATGGTGCGCGAGGCCGAGGAGGATGTGCGCGTCGCTTGGAATACGTGGGATGCGCAGGGCAGGCTGGTCAAGGAGCTGGAGGAGCAGAGCCGCGTCTCGGACGAACTGCTGCGGTCGTACCGCGCCCAGTTCAACGTCGGCCGCCGCTCGCTGCTCGACGTGCTGGATGCCCAAAACACGCGCTACAATGTCCAGGTGCGCGCCGAGACCGCCAAATTCGCGCAATTCTATGCCGAGTTCAAATTGCTGGCGGCGCTCAACGACCTGCTCGCCGCGATGGAGGTCGCGCCGCCGAAGGCCGCGACTGCGAACGCGCGCGAGCGTTTCAAGGTCCGGACCGCGCCGCAGACCGACCCGGCGTCGATGCGGGAACCGCGGTGAATTTTCCGGGTCATATGCGTGGAGCCCGCCGCCTTCGCGACGTTTCGCTGATGACGGGGTTCGAAAGCTGGCGGGCGGAGCCTGCCGCGGGTGACGAGCTGCTCGATACGGTCGCCGGCATCGCGGCGATGTTCGAGCGCCCCTTCGCCGAGGGACGCGTCAAGAAGGGGCTGGCGCTCGACGAGGACGGGTTCGTCCCGCTCGACCAGATCGACCATGCGCTGGATGCCGTCGGGCTGCGCTGTCATCTCGTGCGCCGGCCGCTGGCGGGCTGGAACACGCAGGATGCACCCGCGATCCTGCTCGTCGATGGCGAGCGGCCATTGATTCTCACCGGGCTCGACGGCGACGTCTGTTCGGTGCGCCTGCCGGGTGCAAGCGTCGATTTCCGCGTCAACCGGGCGCAGCTCGAGGCCGCCTATTCGGGGCAGGGCGTGATCGTGCGCCACGATCCGTCGAGCGAGGCGGCGCACGAGCGGCCGTGGGACGAGGCGGCGAAGCACCACTGGTTCTGGAGCGAGGTCTGGAAGGAGCGCGGGCAATATGCCTATGTCATGCTCGCGTCGTTCCTGATCAGCCTGCTCGCCTTCGCGATGCCGCTGTTCACGATGAACGTCTATGACCGCATCATCCCGAACAAGGCGGCGTCGAGCCTGTGGGTGCTTGCGCTCGGCGCGATGTTCGCGATCGCGGTCGAATATGGGTTGCGGCTCGCCCGCACCGGGCTGATCGACGAGGTCGGACGCGGCATCGACGCGCGGTTGTCGCAGCGCCTGCTCGACAAGGTATTGAACCTGCCGCTCGCGACGCAGCGCGGCAGCACCGGCGCGCTCGCGCGGCGCGTGACCGAATATGAGCAGGTGCGCGATTTCTTCGCCTCGACGACCGTCGTGCTGGTCACCGACATCTTCTTCCTGTTCGTCTTCGTCGGTCTGATCGCACTGCTCGGCGGCTGGCTGGCGGTGATTCCGATCGTTTCGATGGCGATCATGCTCGTCATGGGCTGGGTGCTCCAGCGGCGGATGAGCCTCGCGGTCGCCGACGCGCAGGTCGACGCCAGCCTGCTCCAGACGACGCTGATCGAATCGATCGGCAGCCTCGAAACCGTAAAGGCGTGCCGCGCCGAAGGGCGGATGCTCGGCAAGTGGCGGCGGCTCTCGGCGTCGAACGCCTATACGCAGGAGGAGATGCGCAAGCTGACCGCGACCGCGGTCAACCTCGCCACCCTCTGCCAGCAGGGGACGAGCATCGCGCTGATCATCGGCGGCTTCTACCTGTTCAACGCGGGTATCATTTCGATGGGCGCGATCATCGCGATCGTCATGCTTGCCAGCCGCTCGCTCGCGCCGGTCGGGCAGCTTGCCTTTCTCATGACGCGCGGGCGGCAGGCCTTCGTCACGCTGAACAGCCTGCAATTGCTGATGGACCAGGAGGACGAACGCGAAAAGGGCAGCCGCTCGATCACGCCGACGATCCGCGACGGGCGCCTGCAACTCGACCATGCGGGGTTCCGCTATCCCGAGACCGAACGCGAGGCGCTGGCCGATATCAGCCTGACGATCGAGCCCGGCGAGCGCATCGGGCTGATCGGCCGCGTCGCATCGGGCAAATCGACGCTCGGCCGCCTGCTCTGCGGTCTCTATGACCCCACCGCCGGCAGCTATCGCATCGACGGCCTCGAAAGCCGGCAATATGATCCGCACGACCTTCGCGAAACGCTGCGCTTCGTCGGGCAGGACGCCGAGTTGTTCAGTGGCACGGTGCGCGAGAATCTGCTCGTCGGCGCGAACGAAGCGAATGACGCCGCGATCATCGAGGCGGTGAAGCGGTCGGGCGCCGATGCTTTCATCGGCCGCGACGCCACCGGGTTCGATTTCCACATCGGCGAACGCGGCTCGCGCCTGTCGGGCGGCCAGCGCAGCTTTCTGGTGCTGGCGCGTGCGCTGGTGACCCCGGCGCATCTGCTCTTCCTCGACGAGCCGACGGGCGCGATGGACAGCCAGACCGAGCAAATGTTCGTCGACCGGTTGCGGACCGCGATCCCCGCCGGCCAGACACTGATCCTCGCGACGCACCGGATGGCGGTGCTGAACCTCGTCGACCGGCTGATCGTGATGGACAATGGCCGGATCGTCGCCGACGGCCCGCGCGACGAAATCCTCGCACAGCGGACGCTGCCATGAGCGCAGTCGTCGCCCCCCGCCGCTATGGCACCGTCGCTGCCGACGACAATCGTCGCACGGCGTTATGGCTCGTCGGGATCGTCGTCGTCGTGTCGCTGCTGACTTCGAACGCGCTGTGGGCGCAGCTCGGTGATCTGTTTGGCGTCGGCGATGCCGACTATCATGCGCAGGACGCGGCGCCGCCGCCCAAGCTCGATCGCGAGATGGTCGAGCTGATCAAGCTGACCGAAGACCCCGCGCAGATGATCGTCGAGGCGCCCGAAACCGCGATCACGCGCAACGAGGCGATTCCCTTCGCCCACGGCCCGGTCGTGAAGGCGCGGCCCTTCGAGCCGGTGGCCGCCGACCAGATCGCGCGGCTGACCGCGCTCAAATGCCTGACGCAGGCGGTCTATTTCGAGGCCGGGTTCGAACCGGTCAAGGGACGGCGCGCGGTCGCGCAGGTCGTGCTCAATCGCATGATGCATCCCGCTTTCCCGAAATCGGTGTGCGGCGTCGTCTATCAGGGCGTGAACCGGCCGGTGTGCCAGTTCAGCTTCACCTGCGACGGCTCGCTGAAGCGGCGCCCCAATGCCGAGGCGTGGAAGGAAGCCGAGGAGGTCGCGCTTGCCGCCCTCAACGGCTATGTCGAGCCCTCGGTCGGCTATGCGACCCATTATCACGCCAATTATGTGTCGCCCTATTGGGCGCCCAAGCTGGTCAAGCTCGCGCAGATCGGCGCGCATATCTTCTATCGCTGGCCGGGCCGCTGGGGCACGCCGGGCGCCTTTTCGGGCCGCTACAGCGGAATGGAGGCGATCCCGGCAATCCTGCCGCGCGCGTCGCTGGCGAAGGACGGCGGGGGCGCAGGTGGCGACGGGCGGACGCTCGCGGCGGCGGGCGACCCGACCGCCGCGCTGCAGGACCGGCGCGCCGAAAACGACAATGGCGGCCGTCTCGACACCGCCAAGGGCTGGGAGCTCGCGATCCCGGCGCCCGAGGAAGCGAGCCGCGCGTCGCGGATGATCGCGGCGCAACAGGGCGGCGACTATGACATCGGATTGAAGGAGAGCGGTTTGTGATCAGGGCGCGCTCCTATGTGGGAACCCGCCGGGTGATCCTGGCGTCGGCTGTCGGGCTGTTCGTTTTCGTGAGTTGGGCGAGCTTCGCCAAGGTCGAGGAGGTGACGCGCGGACAGGGCCGCGTCATCCCCTCCAGCAAGGCGCAGGTCGTCCAGTCGTCGGAACCGGCGACGATCCTCGACATCGTCGTCCGGCCGGGTCAGCCGGTGCGCCGGGGCCAGTTGCTGGTCCGGCTCGACGACACCGAATCCTCGTCGCAGCTCGGCCAGATCGAGGCCGAGAACCGCTCGCTTGCCGCGCGCGCGGCGCGGCTGGGGCGCGAGGGGAGCGGCAGCGGCGCGGGCGCCGCTTGCGGCCCCGGGCAAAGCCAGGCCGAATGCAGCCAGGAGGCCGACCTGCAATCGGTGCGCGCTGCGGCGCTGAAGAGCCGGCAGGCCGCGCTTGCGGCCGCGGTCGAGCAGCGCCGCCGCGATTATGACGAGGCGCAGGCGACGATCGCGTCGCTGAAGTCCAGCCTCGGCCTTGCGCAGAATCAGGTCGACCTGCTCGAACCGCTCGCGGCCAAATCGATCGTTCCGCAGACCGAATTGCTCAACGCCCGGCGCGAGGCGACCGAAATCCGCGGCAAGCTCGCCGCCGCCGAACAGGCGGCCTCGCGCGCCTCGGCGGCGATCAGCGAGGCGCGCGCGCAGATGTCCGAGGCGGGACTGCAGTTCCGGCAGGAGGCGCTCAACGAACGCAACCAGCTGATCGCCAAGATGGCGGTGAATTCGGAATCGCTGCGCGGGGCCGCCGGGCGCCGGGATCGCAGCGAAATCCGCTCGCCGGTCAACGGGATCGTCAACGACGTGCAGGTCACGACGGTCGGCGGCTTCGTCCAGGCGGGGCAGAAGATCATGCAGGTCGTGCCCGTCGGCGACAAATTGCTCGTCGAGGCGCGCGTCGCGCCGCGCGACATCGCGTTCATCAAGGTCGGCGACCGCGCGAACGTGAAGGTCACGGCCTATGACTTCGCCATCTATGGCGCCTTGTCGGGCCGCGTCGTGCAGGTCTCGGCCGACAGCATCTATGACGAGGTCGCGAAGGAGGCCTATTTCACCGTCGTCGTCGAGACCGACGTCGCTTACCTCAAGAGCGGGCAGCGCAAGCTACCGATCAGCCCCGGCATGATCTGCGACGTCGAGGTGATCACGGGCAAGAAGAGCGTGCTCAGCTACTTGTTCAAGCCTTTCCTGCGCGCGCGCTCGGAAGCCTTTACCGAACGCTGATCGCCGCCGGTCGGGACCGGAATGAAAGCGGGCTCCGGATTTCGATCCGGAGCCCGCTTTTGTTGTGATTGTCGCAAGCTACGGGAGGCTGCGCGTCGTCCCGTTCGGCTTTTCGGGGCGATCAGGCCGCCCGTCCCGTGACCGGTGACAGCCTGGGGAGAGCCCGCGCCGGCCGTACCTCCCGCAAATTGAGCTGCACCGGTTCACCTAAACCGTTTTTCACTCCCCACGTCGCGGCCTGGGTGCGGTTCTCGACCCCCAGCTTGCGGAGGATCGCCTTCACATGCACCTTCACCGTGGCTTCGCAGATCCCGAACTGCCGCGCGATGACCTTGTTCGCCATGCCCGCCATGATGCTTTCGAGAATCTCGATCTCGCGGTCGGAAAGGCCGACCGACGCCGCGCTGACCTTCCAGTCGCCCGCCATCGCGGTCGGAATCCAGCTCGTCAGATTGTTGACCAGCTGCGACGGGAAAACCTTTTCGCCAAGCGCCACCAGCCGGATCGATTCGGTGAGCGGCGCGCAGGAAATTTCCTTGATGATGACGCCGTCGGCGCCGATCTGGAACGCTTCGACCACGTCCTCGAAGGAATAATGGTCCATGAGCAGCGCCAGCCGCGTCCTGCTTCGCTTCGCGGCGAGCCTGCGGCACGCGTCGAGCCCGAAACCTGCGTTTCCACTGTCGATGACGATCACATGATGGTCGTCGTCGCGTTCGATATTCCCGTCCGGATCGAGAAGCGCCGATACATCCGACACCGAGGCTTCGATCCGAAAATTGTCACTCGAAAGTATGTTTCGCAAACCCTCCCTTGCGATTTCGTTTTTCGCCACCAGCGAAATTTGAACCACCTCCAACATCACCCGCCTCCCTGAAAGTTCAGTCAAGGCAACCCATTTTGTTTTTCAACCTCACTCGAACCGCATGTCCCCGACGATCATCAAACCCGGATCGTTTGTTTTGTTAAATCGCGTTAACTTTTTCGATTCGTGATCGATTTACTGCAAATATGGTTATACAATTTGCTTAGGGATTCCATCGGGATTCAGACCTCTACCCCCAAAGAGGTAGCGCCGGTTCCCGCTCCCCTTCTCCCCTGCCGGCCCTTCCGGCGAGTGGGCTCTGCTTAACACATGAAATGCAGAATGTTAAATGATGCATGGGTGCGGGACCGAGCAATGCGGTGCTACCCCTATGGATAGAACGCCCGCCGCCGACGTGCGGGCTAAGTGTCCCAGAATATGATCGGTTCGGGCGCAATCCTTAATCATTTGGGCCATGGCCCGAGTCGCGCGCAGAGTCGATACGCGGCGAGTCGCGTCGCGCGCGATACTGCCGAACTGGCACGATATTGCTGCCCGTATCGTTAGGGTGGCCGCGTGCCTTGCTATCGCGTTTCGAACAGCCGCCGCCGACCGACCATGTCGCGCACGGTCCGCGCGGCCGCGAGGCTGGCCAGCACGAAGCCGGTCGCGGCGTCGCGCGTTGCTGCGGTCTTTTCGGGCTGTCGGTCAAGCCTCGCCATCGTCCAATTTCCTGTCCGCGTCGGCGCGGCATCGGAATGTCCCGGAACAGCGAGCCGCGCTGGCGCGGGCTGGCGGTCGGCATAGCCGTGGACCCAGCGCTGCGCGCCGCTGAACGACAGCATCGGCCGCATCTCGCCGGCTTGCGGGCCGCCATAGAGACGGTCGGTCATATTATCGAGTGCCAACCAGCCATCCTTCGACCGGACGAGCAACACCGCATGGTCTGCGCCCAGCGCGAGATCGCGCAGCAGGACGAGTTTCATGTGGGCGTCGTCGATCCCGGCGGCGCGCAGCATCTGCATTTTCAGGATCGCGAAATCCTCGCAATCGCCGCGGCGGCGCGCGATCGTTTCCCCGGCGGTCGCCCAGAAATCACGCTGGCCGTAATTGCGCTCGTCCTCGACATAGGTGAGGCTGCGATTGACTCCCTGGTTCACGCGCTGGAGCAAATCGCGCTCGCCGATCCCGGCGGTTACTCCGGCCTTGCGCAGTTCGGCGCGCATCAGCGGCGCCGGGGCCGCCCGCCGGACGCGGTCCCAACGGGCGTCGAAGCGGGTATGAGCGACGGGGAGCGCCACCGTGCCGAGTTCGGACTCCCGGTCGTTCGCAGCGGGTTCGAAGGTCGCGGAGTCCGAGAGCCGACCGGGTACGGCCGAACGCCCGGAGCAGGTGGCCGGACTTGCCGGCGACATCGCCAGCGTCGGGCCGGTCGACGAAGCGCGGTCTGCCGCGGCGGGTTCCAGCAAGGCGCTCTCCTGGCGCAGGCGCATCCGGTCGAGCGCGCTCAATTGCCGGTAGGGCGCGCCGGCCGGCCGAGCGATCGATGCCGGGATGGCGGCATTGGCGGGGTCGCCGCATGTCGTGGCTTCGAACCAGACCGGTTTTCGGTTGCCGGTTTTCGCGATGTCGGTGTCGATTGCGGCTTGCGCGGCGGTCGCCGCGAGCATTGCCGCCGCCGCGATTGCGGCGCGAGTCAGCGTCGAGCAGGATGAGAGAAGCCGGCTCATCATGCTGCGACAGGTGCCCGAACAAGGTAAGGATTGGCTTAATGGACCCTGCGATCGCGTCTTGCGAATGCCGGGCGGCAGAGGTGCGCGGGCGGGATGGAATTCGTAGTCAATGGAGCTTCGCACCCGAGAGCAGCCGGTATCTCCCGCTGCTCCGGCCCATCGCGTTTCCCGCTATTTCTGGCCGAAAACCGGGAGAGGCGTCGCCGCGGAACCCTCTTGTCGGGATCGGTGTCGAACAGAAGAAATGCCCGCATGTGCATTGACAAAGAGAACGTTATCATCTAGGTGAACGTTCACATTTTTCGAATGCCGTCACCAGAACGGCGCATTTGGGAGGGTTACGGGATGCAGGCTTCGCATAAGCATTGGCTCGCCAAATTTTTGGTCGGCACGTCGGCGCTGTCGCTGATGGGCGCGGCCCAGGCGGCTATGGCGCAGGAAGCTCCGGCGGACAGCAGCGACAGCGTGGGCGACGAGATCGTCGTCACCGGTATTCGCGCCAGCCTCGAGGCGTCGGCCGATATCAAGCGCAATGCGCAGGGCGTGGTCGACGCGATCTCGGCCGAAGACATCGGCAAATTCCCCGACACCAACCTCGCCGAATCGCTTCAGCGCATCACCGGTGTCTCGATCGACCGGTCGAACGGCGAAGGCTCGCTGGTCACCGTTCGCGGCTTCGGACCCGAATTCAACCTCGTGACGCTCAACGGGCGCCAGATGCCGACCGCCTTCATCGGCGACGGCGGCAGCGCGCCTTCGTCGCGTTCGTTCGACTTCGCCAACCTCGCCTCGGAATCGATCTCGGGGGTCGAGGTCTACAAGAGCGGCCGCGCGACGATCGAATCGGGCGGCATCGGCTCGTCGATCAACATCCGCACCCCGCGCCCGCTCGACAAGCCGGGCATGTACGGCAGCCTGTCGGCGAAGGCGGTGGTCGATTCCTCCCGCAACAGCGGCGATTCGGTCACCCCCGAAGTGTCGGGCATCTTCAGCACGACCTTTGCCGATGACACCATCGGTTTCGCGATCAGCGGTTCCTACCAGAAGCGCAAGTCGAGCACGAACACCGCGAACGTCGGCTGGCGCGACGGCTATCTGGGCAGCGAGAACAACTGGGGTTCGCTCGCCCAGCCGGGCGATCCGCGCTTCCCGAACATCACCAATCGTCCCGACGCGACCGACGTCTATCAGGTGCCGCAGAACGCGTCCTACGACCTCAACGACATCGATCGCGAGCGCATCAACGGCCAGGCCGTTCTGCAATTCCGCCCGACCGACGGGCTGACCGCGACGATCGACTATACCTATTCGCGCAACACGGTTCAGACCCGCAACAGCAACGTCGGCGTCTGGTTCAACCATGAGGATACGTCGAGCGCGTGGACCGATGGTCCGGTGGCGGGCCCGATCTTCTACACCGAACGCTTCAGTCCCCCGGGACCGGGCTGCGCCGCGCCGTCGCCGCCGCCGCCGAACCAGTGCGCGATCGGCAAGGATCTGTCGTACAGCGGCGCGCTCACCGAGACGCGCGCCGAGAACAAGTCGCTCGGTTTCAATGTGAACTGGGAAGGTCCCGATGGCGTCAGCTTCGAGCTCGACGCGCATCATTCGACCGCGACGGTGAAGCCGGTCAACGACTATGGATCGAGCATCTCGGTCGGCAATGCGGTGTTCGGCGTCGCCAACCAGACGGTCAATTTCGAGAATGACCTGCCGGTCATCTCGTACAACATGCATCCCGGAATCGACCCGCTGAACCGTGCGTTGATCACTCCGACGGGCAACGCCTTCCGCAACGCCTATTTCCGGGACGAGATCAACCAGGTCCAGCTGCGCGGCCGCTACGATCATGACAATGGCCTGCTCGACAGCATCGACTTCGGCGTCTCCTATGTCGAGAACAAGGTCCGCTCGGCATTCGGCACGATCCAGAACGACACCTGGGGCGGCGCGGGTCCGGCGTCGGATATTCCCGACGACATCTTCGAGCTCGAAACCCTTCCCGACAAATTCCCGGGTCTGGCGCAGCCGGGGATGATCCAGAGCTTCTACAAGTTCGATTTCGAGCGGATGGTCGACCTGATCGAGGGGCTCTACGGCACCTGCAGCAGCCCGCAGACGGGGGCGCAGGGCGTGCCCGGCACCTGCCTTGCCAAGTTCAACACCGATCGCCGTATCACCGAGAAGACGCTGGCGCCCTATTTGCAGGCTGCGGCGGTGTTCGACCTGTTCGGCAACCCCGGTCACTTCGTCGCCGGCATCCGCTACGAGACGACCGACATTTCGTCGGCGGCGCTTGTTCCGGTCCCGGTCGACACGCGCTGGGTCGGCGACAACGAGTTCAACGTCGTCTATTCGGGCGACAGCCAGTTCACGCGCTTCAAGGGCTCGTATGACAATTGGCTGCCGGCGTTCGACCTCGACGTATCGCCGATGGAGAATGTGAAGCTGCGCGCGTCGTACAGCCACACGATCACGCGTCCTGACTATGCCAGTATGCAGGGCGGCCGCACCATCGATACGCTGTTCCGCGTCGGCGGCGGCACCGGCGCGCAGGGTAACCCGGGCCTGATCCCGTACAAGTCGAAGAATATCGACCTGTCGGCGGAGTGGTATTACGCCCCGGCAAGCTATCTGTCGGTCGGTTATTTCCACAAGGATGTCAGCAATTTCATCTCGTCGACGCGGATCGACACCAATGCGTTCGGACTGACGACCCCGGTCGGCGGCCCGCGCTGGAACGCGGCGATCGCCGCGCTCGGCGCCAACGCGACGGTGGCGCAGATCCGCCAATATATCATCACCAACTTCCCGAGCACGGTGACCGGAAACATCATCAACAGCGCCCCTGGCGATCCGTTGCTGAATTTCGAGATCACGACCCCGATCAACAGCGACCAGACCGCGTCGCTGAACGGCTGGGAATTCGCGCTCCAGCACAGTTTCTGGGACACCGGCTTCGGCGTCATCCTGAACTATACGATCGTCAACGGCGATGCGACCTACGACAATACGCAGCCATCGTCGGTCCCGCAGTTCGCGCTGACCGGGCTCAGCGACAGCGCGAACGCCGTGCTCTTCTACGACAAGGGGCCGCTCCAGGGCCGTGTGGCGTGGAACTGGCGCGACGAATATCTCTCGGGCACCGGTCCCAACCCCTTCTATGTGGAGGATTATTGGCAGATCGACGCCAGTGCGAGCTATGAGTTCATCCCTGGCCTTACGGGCTTCGTCGAGGCGATCAACCTGACGGGCGAAGGACGCCGCGGGCATCTCCGCAGCAAGAACAACGTGAGCTTCGTGTCGCCGGGCTACGCCCGCTACGCCGCCGGGGTCCGGTTCACCTTCTAGGCGCGGCGTCCCCCGTCCGCCCGTTGGCGAGAGAGCCGCGCCTCCCACGGGGTGCGGCTCTTTTGCGTGACGGATCGCCGCGAGTGGCTTAGGAACGTTCCCAATGACGCAAAAGGTCGAGAGGGTTGTGATCGTGGGCGGCGGCACCGCCGGGTGGCTGGCGGCGTCGCTGATCGCGACGTCGCGCCGCGCCAAGGCCGCGCCGCTGTCGGTGGCGGTGGTCGAGGCGCCCGATGTGCCGATCGTCGGGGTCGGCGAAGGCACCTGGCCGACGATGCGCACGACGCTCCAGACCATCGGGCTCGACGAGGCCGAATTTCTGGCGGCGTGCGACGGGGCGTTCAAGCAGGCGTCGCGCTTCGACGGCTGGGTCGACGGCTCGGCGGGCGACAGCTATCTCCATCCCTTCACCACCCCGCCGCCGCTGCCGATCGGCGAACTGCTCGCGGCCTGGCAGGCGACCGCGCCCGACCAGCCGTTCGCAGCGGCGATGAGCGCGCAGGCCGCGGTCTGCGACCTCCACCTCGCGCCGCGCCAGCGCGCGATGCCCGGCTATCAGGGCGCGACCAACTATGCCTATCATTTCGCGACCGAGAAATTCGGCGCGCTGCTCGGCGCCCATGCGAAGCGGAACCCGCTGATCACCCATATCCTCGACCATGTGACCGGCGTCCGGCACGCCGAAAATGGCGATATCGCAGCCCTGACGACACGCAGCGGCCGCGAGATCGAAGGCGATCTGTTCATCGACTGCAGCGGCTTCAAGGGGCTGCTGATCGACGGTGCGCTGGGGGTCGAGTGGGTCGACCGCAGCGATCATGCCTTCAACGACCGGGCGATCGCCTCGCAGGTGCCGGTGCCGCCGGGCAGCCCGATCGCCTCGCAGACGATCGCGACCGCGCACGAAGCGGGATGGATCTGGGACATCGGCCTGCCGTCGCGGCGCGGCATCGGCTGCGTGTACTCGAGCCGCTTCATGGACGCCGAGCGCGCCGAGGCGATCCTTCGCAACTATATAGCGCGCGAATTGCCGGGCGCCGTGCCCGACAGCCATGTGTTCGGAGTGCCGTTCCGCCATATCAGTTTCAAGACCGGTCACCGCGCGCGCTTCTGGGAACGCAACTGCCTGTCGGTCGGGCTCGCCGCGGGCTTCGTCGAACCGCTCGAAGCCTCGGCGATCGTGTTGATCGAGCTGTCGCTGCGCGCGCTCATCGACAATTTCCCCGCCGACCGCGCCGCGATGGATATCCATGCCGGGCGCTTCAACAAGCTGTTCCGCTATCGCTGGGATCGCATCATCGAGTTTCTGAAGCTCCACTATGTGCTGAGCCGCCGCGAGGAGCCCTATTGGCGCGCCCACCGCGACCCCGACCATATTCCGCCGCACCTCGCCGATCTTTTGACGCTGTGGCGCGACCAGCCGCCGTCATCGTCGGATTTCCCCTACATCGACGAGATTTTCTCGGCGCAGAGCCATCAATATATCCTCTACGGCATGGGCTTCCCGCCGCCCGCGGGCTGGCCCGCCAGCGACGGCGCGGTGGCCGCGCTTGCCGAGATGCGCCAGCGCGCCCGCACGCTCGCCGCCGGTCTGCCGACCAACCGCGCCTATCTCGACGCGCTCGCCGCCGAGCGCCCCGCCGCAGCAGAAGCTGCCGCCGAATAGAAAGACCCGCATGACCAACCACGCCATCCTCGACCAGACTGTCCACCAGGATCTGCGCGTGCGTGTCGATGCAGGGGCCGACCTTGGCGACGGGGTGATGGCGACGCTGACCGTGCCGTCCGAATTCCGTAACATCCAGGGCCATTTCCCGATTCTGTTCCGCCGCGAGGCCGGACAGGACCAGTTTTTCGCGGTCGCGCTGCTCGGCTTCGAATCGGGCGAGAATCTGTTCCTCGACGGCGCGCGCTGGGATGCCGGATACCGGCCGCTGTCGCTCGCGATCCAGCCCTTCCTCGTCGGCCGGCCCGCGGGCGGCGACGGTCCGGCGCAGGTGCATGTCGACCTTGCCCACCCGCGCATCGCGTCGGGCGACGAAGGGGTGCGGCTGTTCGACGCGGCGGGGCTCGCGACGCCGTATCTGGAGGAGATCGCGGGCAAGCTCGGCGACCTCGACCTCGGCTATCGCCAGAGCGCCGCTTTCTTCGACGCGCTCGCCGCGCATGAGCTGCTCGAACCCTTCACGCTCGAGGTGACGCTCGACGACGGGTCGGTCAATTCGCTCGTCGGCTTTCACATCATCAACGAGCCGAAGCTGCGCGCGCTCGACGCAGCGGCGGTCGGCAAGCTCCACGAAGACGGCCATTTGATGCCGATCTTCATGGCGCTCGCCTCGCTGTCGCAGATTCGTCCGCTCGTCGACCGCAAGAACCGCAGGCGGCGCCATGGCTGACCGCGACGGCCCGATCTACGACCGCCTGGCCCGCGTACCCGAGCGCGAATGGCGCGGCGCCGGGCTCGATTCGCTGCTCGACGATGCGCGCGAACCCTTCGTGCTGCGCGGGCTCGTCGCCGACTGGCCGCTCGTCGCGGCGGCGAGACGTTCGGCGCGCGACGTGCGCGGCTATCTGGTCGACCATGCGCGCGACCGTCCGTTCATGGTGTCGATCGGGCCGCCCGGACACGACGGGCGGCTGTTCTACGACCACGATATGGCGATGAATTTCCGGTCCGGGACGGGCAAGCTCGCCGACATCTTCGCCGGAATCGACAAGGGCGAACAGCTTGGCGACATTCGGACCGTCTATCTCGCCTCGATCGACATCCCGACGCATTTCGACGGGCTCGACGAGGCCAATCCGCTCGATCTCGGCGCGCGCGATCCGCTGAAGAGCATCTGGATCGGGACGCGCACGCGGATCGCCGCGCACAATGACTTCCCCGACAATCTCGCCTGCTGCGCGGCGGGACGACGGCGCTTCACGCTCTTCCCGCCCGACCAGTTCCGCAACCTCTATCTCGGGCCGATCGACCATACCCCCGCGGGCCGCGTGGTCAGCATGGTCGATTTCGCGACCCCCGATCTCGTCGCCCATCCGCGCTTCGCCCTCGCGATGGCGCACGCGCTGACGGTCGAGCTCGAGCCGGGCGATGCGATCTTCATCCCGTCGATGTGGTGGCACCATGTCGAGGGGCTCGCCGACTTCAACATCCTCGTCAATTACTGGTGGCGGCGCACACCGGCCTGGCTCGGCCAGCCACAGGAAGCGCTCAACCACGCGATCCTCGCGATCCGCGATCTGCCGCCCGAGGACAAGGCGATCTGGCGCGACCTGTTCGACCATTATGTCTTCGAAAATGATGGCGGCGTGACCGACCATATTCCCGAATCCGCGCGCAGCATTCTCGCCCCGCTCACCCCCGAGACGGCGGGCCGGCTGCGCGCTTTCTTGTTAAGGACACTCAGCCGATGAACGATACCAAGCCGCTCCGCCGCGTCGTGATCGCGGGCGGGGGAACATCGGGCTGGATGATGGCGGCGGCGATCGCGCGCACGCTGGGGCACACCGTCGACCTGACGCTGGTCGAGTCCGAACAGATCGGCACGATCGGCGTCGGCGAATCGACCATCCCGCCGCTGGTCAATTTCAATCGCATCCTCGGCATAGCCGAGCCCGAATTCATGCGCGCGGCGCAGGCGACCTTCAAGCTCGGCATCCTGTTCGACAATTGGAAATATGACGGACACAGCTATTTCCACAGCTTCGGCCTCAGCGGGAAGGACCATTGGTCGGCGGGTTTCCAGCATTTCTGGCTCGCGGCGCGCGCGAAGGGCTATCCGCACAGCTACGACGACTATTGTCTCGAGCTCGTCGCCGGGCTGCAGGGCAAGTTCGCGCATCTGCCCGAAGACCGGATGAATTACGCCTATCACGTCGATGCAACGCTCTATGGCCGCTACCTGCGCAAGCTCGCCGAGGCCGATGGCGCGAAGCGCGTCGAGGGCAGGATCGAGAAGGTCGAACTCGACGGCGAGACCGGCAATATCGCCGCGCTGCTGCTAGACGGCGACCGCAGGATCGAGGGCGACATGTTCGTCGACTGCACCGGCTTTCGCGGGCTACTGATCGACGGCGCGCTGCATGCGGGGTTCGAGGACTGGTCGCACTGGCTGCCCAACGACAGCGCGATCGCGGTGCAGTCGGACCATCTCGGCCCGCCGATGCCCTATACGCAGGCGATCGCGCACGATGCCGGCTGGCAATGGCGCATTCCGCTCCAGCACCGGATGGGCGCGGGGATCGTCTATTCGAGCGGCTATCTGTCGCGCGACGAGGCGCTCAACCGCCTGATGTCGAGCGTCGGTACGCCGCGGATCGAACCCTTCGACATCAAGTTCAAGGGTGGGGTGCGGCGCAAGCAATGGTATCGCAACTGCGTCGCGGTCGGGCTGGCGGGCGGCTTCGTCGAGCCGCTCGAGGCGACCACGGTCCACCTCATCCAGCGCGCGGTGCTGCGCTTCATCCGCCTGATGCCGAACGGGCGCGTGAGCGAGCGCGACGCGATCGAGTTCAACGAGCAGCAGCGCCAGGATATCGAACAGATCCGCGACTTCGTGCTCCTGCATTACAAGGCGACCGAGCGCCGCGACAGCCCCTTCTGGCGCCACGTCGCAGCGATGCCAGTCCCCGACAGCCTGCAACAGAAGATCGAGCTGTTCCGCGAAACCGGCCGCACCTTTCGCAAGAATGAGGAATTGTTCGCCGAGAACAGCTGGGTGCAGGTGATGATGGGGCAGGGGGTCGACCCCCAAAGCTGGCACCCGATCGCCGAGAAGTTCGGCGACGAGGAACTCGAGAAATTCATGGCGGGCCTGCGCGAGAATGTCGCGCGCACCGCCGCGACGCTGCCCGAGCATCACCTCTATGTCGCGCGCTATTGCGGCGCCGAGGAGCCGCAGGCGGCGTGATCGGGTTCCCCGCGATGAAAAAGATGGAAATTGATCGGGTTCGCGTCTGGCAATGCGCCGACGGGAGCGCTAGCGGTTTGCGATGCAGCGAAGCGAGGGGCCAGCAGGACTGATGGGGCGGCGGCGGCAGTCGGTGACGATCAAACATGTGGCGGCCGACGCGGGCGTGTCGCTGCAGACGGTAAGCCGTGTCATCAACAACGAACCCAATGTTCGCGCCGAGATGAAGGAGCGGGTGCAGGCGTCGATCGACAAGCTGGGCTATGTCCCGTCGATCGCCGCGCAGCGGATGAGCGGATCGCGTTCGTACCTGATCCTCGCGATCAACGACCGCGAGCGCACGATCGCCGACTGGAAGGCGCGGCAGGGTACCGACTGGGTCGACCAGATGCTGTTCGGCGGGATGCTGAAATGCGCCGAATATGGCTATCGCATGATCTTCGAGCTGGTCGACACGCACAGCGACCATGTCGAGCGCGAACTGCGCGCGACGATCGCGGCGCTGCAGCCCGATGGCGTGATCCTCACTCCGCCGCATTCGGACAATCCGCTGATCGTGAACCTGCTTCATCACCAGCGCATCCCCTTCGCGCGCATCGGCTCGCACGGCGGTGAGGCGGGGATCGCGCTGACGATGGACGACGAGGGGTCGGCGGCGCGCGCGACGCGCCACCTGATCGACCTCGGGCACCGGCGCATCGGCTTCATCTCGGGTTCGGTCGAATATGACCTCAGCCACTGGCGTATCGACGGCTGGAAGGGCGAGATGGCGGCGGCCGGGCTGCCTGTGGACGGCCTGCTCGCCGAGGGCGATTTCAGCTATGCCTCGGGCGAGGCGGGCGCACGCGCGCTGCTTGCCGGACCGAACCCGCCGAGCGCGATCATCGCCAGCAACGACCAGATGTCGCTCGCGACGCTCGAGGTCGCGCGCGAACTGGGGCTCGACGTGCCGCGCGACCTGTCGATCGTCAGCTTCGACAACACGCCGATCGTCCATTTCAGCCAACCGCCGCTGACCGCAGTCGACCAGCCGGTGGCGGCGACGGTCGCGCGCGCGGTCGAACTGATCATCGCCGCGCAGCGCGGCGAGAAGCAGCCCGATGGTCCGACGGTGGTCAGCGGCAGCCTGGTCGAACGCGGATCGACGGCTCCGCATGGCGGCTGACGAAGCGGCGTCGCGGCGCCAGTCGACCCGCTTCCTGCTGCTCTATGCGCTCGCTTCCGCGGGCGGCGCGATCGCCTATGTTCCCTTCCTGACCCTGCTGCTCCCCGCGCGCATGGCCGAGCTCGCGGGCGCCGCCGATGTCGAATGGCTCGGCTATTCGACCTTCCTCGGCGCCGTCGCGGCGAGCGTCGGCGGCATCGTCTTCGGCTGGCTCAGCGACCGGACGGGCGGCCGGCGCGGCTGGATCGCGGCGGGATTGCTGCTCGCCGTCCTGCTGCTGCTCGCGGTGCCGCTGGCGAAGGATGTTACGGCGCTGGTCGCGATCATCGTTGCGTGGCAATTGGCGCTCAACATGATGCTCGGCCCGCTTGCGGCGTGGGGCGGCGACCTCGTGCCCGACGGGCAGAAGGGCCTGCTCGGCGGGCTGCTTGCCTTGTCGCCCGCACTCGGCGCCTGGTCGGGGGCGCTGGTGACGCTGCCGGGGGTCGCTTCGCTCGAACAGCGGCTCGTTCTCATCGCCGCGCTGATGGCGCTTGCGATCCTGCCCGCGCTGCTGGCCGGGCGTCCGCAGCCCTTTCCCGAACTGATGCGACGCGAGGCGGAGGGCGAAGTGGCTCGACGGCCGGTCCAGCCCGCGGTGCGCATGTGGCTCGCCCGTTTGCTCGTCCAGATCGCCGAGGCCGCGCTCTTTGCCTATCTCTATTTCTGGTTCCGCTCGATCGATCCCGCGATGGGGGATAATGAAAAGGCCGGCATCTTCAGTCTCGCGCTGACGATCGCGGTCCCTGTCGCGCTGCTCGCCGGACGCTGGGCAGACCGCAACAACCGCCCGTTCGCGCCCCTCATCCTTGCCGCCGCCCTGTCCTCGGTCGGCCTCTTCGGCATGGCGGTCGCGGGCGACGCGGCATCGGCAAAGGCCGCCTATCTGGGCTTCGGAATCGCGACCACCGCTTTTCTGTCGCTCCATTCGGGCCAGATGCTCCGCGTCCTGCCGCGTCCCGAACGGCGCGGGCGCGATCTTGGCTTCTTCAACCTCACCAACACTATCCCGTCGCTGATCATGCCCTGGTTGACGATCTCGCTCGTCCCCAGCTTCGGATTCAGTACGCTTTTCCTGTTGCTTGCGGGGCTCGCAGGGTGCGCGGTGCTGCTGCTCGCAACCTTGCCGCGCCGCGCCTGATCGCAATTCCGTCGTGGCCCCTTGATTTCGTGAGGGGGGTGTGCGACAGATGGATTGATAACGTTCACATAAAAATGGGATGGGAGTGAAGATGCGTCGACAGGCGATAGCGATGGCGACCGCGCTGCTGCTGGCAGGAACCGCCGCGACCGCGATTGCGCAGGCTCCAGACGAGGCGGCGTCTGCTGCCGTCCACCCCGATCTCTGGCCCGCCGCGAAGAGCCCCGCCGCGATCACCGACCCGGCGACCGAGGCGCGCATCGATGCGATGCTGGCGAAAATGACGGTCGAGCAGAAGGTCGGCCAGATCGTCCAGGCCGACATCAGCACGATCACGCCGAAGGATCTCGAAACCTATCCGCTCGGATCGATCCTTGCCGGCGGCAACAGCGGCCCGAACGGCAACGAACGGTCGAGCGCTGCCGATTGGGCGAGGCTGGTCGGCGAATTTCGCGCCGTGTCGCAGCGCCCGCAGGCGAACGGCGTCGCGATTCCGATCATCTTCGGCGTCGATGCGGTCCATGGCCATAACAATATTCCGGGCGCGACGCTGTTCCCGCACAATATCGGGCTCGGCGCGGCGCGCGATCCCGAACTGATCCAACGGATCGGCGCGGTCACCGCGGCCGAGATTGCGGGTAGCGGGATCGAATGGACCTTCGCCCCGACGCTGGCGGTTCCGCAGGATCTGCGCTGGGGCCGCAGCTACGAAGGCTATTCGTCGGATCCGGCGCTCGTCGCCGCCTATGCGAAGGCGATGGTCATCGGCCTGCAGGGGGTGCTCGTCGCAGGCCGCTCGGTCGATGCGACCCACGTCGCCGCGACCGCGAAGCATTTCCTTGCCGACGGCGGCACTTTCCAGGGCAAGGACCAGGGCGATGCGAAGATCGGCGAGGCCGAACTGGTCGCCAGGCATGCCCAGGGCTATCCCGCCGCGATCGACGCCGGTGCGCTGACCGTGATGGCCAGCTTTTCGAGCTGGAACGGGGTGAAGAACCACGGCAACAAGGGGCTGCTCACCGACGCGCTCAAGGGCAAGATGGGCTTCGAGGGCTTCGTCGTGGGCGACTGGAACGGCCACGGACAGGTCGCGGGCTGCACCGTCACCGACTGTCCGCAGTCGATCAACGCCGGGCTCGACATGTTCATGGCGCCCGACAGCTGGAAGGGTCTTTACGAAACCACCGTTCGTCAGGCGAAAGACGGAACGATATCTGCCGCGCGTCTCGACGACGCGGTGCGCCGCATCCTGCGCGTCAAATACAAGCTCGGCCTGTTCGACGTCGAGCATGTCGATCGCGGCAATTTTGCCGCCGTCGGCGCCCCCGACCATCTTGCCGTCGCGCGCGAAGCGGTGGCGAAGTCGCTCGTCCTCCTCAAGAACAACGGCAGCGTTCTGCCGATCAAGGCAGGCGCGCGCGTACTCGTCACGGGTCCCGGCGCGAACAGCATGGCGATCCAGTCGGGCGGCTGGACGATCAGCTGGCAGGGCACCGACGTGACCCACGCCGACTTCCCGAACGGTCAGACGATCTGGGAGGGTATGGAGAAGGCGGTGCGCGAAGCGGGCGGCATCGCGACGCTGTCCGACGACGGCTTTTACAAGGAAAAGCCCGACGTCGCGGTCGTGGTGTTCGGCGAGCAACCCTATGCCGAATTTCAGGGCGACGTCCCGACGCTCGACTACCAGCCGGCCGAGGCGAAAGACCTCGCGACGCTCAAGAAACTGAAGGCGGCGGGCATTCCGGTCGTTGCGGTCTTCCTGTCGGGCCGCCCGATGTTCACGAATCCCGAGATCAATGCTGCCGATGCCTTCGTCGCCGCGTGGCTGCCGGGGTCGCAGGGCGCCGGCGTTGCCGACGTGCTCGTCGCGGGCAAGGACGGCAAGACGGCGCGGGGCTTCACCGGCAAGCTGCCCTTCGCCTGGCCCTCGGACGCGCGGTCGCCGGTCGAAAAGCCGCAGTTCCCGGTCGGCTACGGCCTTGGCTATGGCGACAAGGCGAAGGTTCCGCAGCTTTCCGAAAAGCTCGGCCTCGACCTCGCGGGCATATTGAACGTCGAGAATTTCTTCTCGGGCGGCCGCGCACGCGCGCCGTGGCTGCTCTCGGTCACCGACGCCGGCGGATCGCGGCAGGTCGAATCGGGCCCGGTCGACAGCAGCTATGGCCTGCTCAAGACGCGCTCGGTCGACGTCGCGGCGCAGGAGGACGGCAAGAGCTTCGTGTGGAGCGGGCCGGCGTCGTTCCATCTGACCGGCCCCAATGCCGACATGTCGCGCCAGCTGAACAACAGCTTCGCGCTGCGCATCGACTGGCGGATCGATGCCGTCGGCGGCGGCCCGACCCAAGTCGAACTTGGCGGCAAGCCCTTCGACGTCAGCGGCTGGGTCAAGGCCGCGCCGGCCGGGCAGGTTTCGACGATCAAGATTCCGCTGCGCTGCTTCGCCGACGCAGGTGCCGACCTCACCAAGGTCGGCTATGCGACGACGGTGCACGGCGACAAGGGACTCGCGCTGACGTTGCTGTCGGCGCGGGTCGAGGCGGTCGGCGAAAATCTTGCTTGCCCGCCGACCGTGAAATAGCCAAACCCGCGCACGGGTTGGCGGAGCAGCTTCTCCGGGGAGAGATATCGTGGCCGTCACGCCAGATCTGACCAATAGTGATTCCATGGCCCGCGGGGGCGCCGGGCAGCATGTCGATGCCCCCGAGCTGCGTCTGTTCGTCATGGGGCTGTTCTTCATCTTCGGCGGCATCACCTCGCTCAACGATGTGATCATTCCGAAGCTGAAGGAACTGTTCACGCTGAACTACACGCAGGCGATGCTCGTGCAGTTCTGTTTCTTCACCGCCTATCTTCTGATCGGGATTCCCGGTGCGAAGCTGGTCAAGAAGATCGGCTATATGCGTGGAGCGGTCGCAGGCCTTTTGACGATGATGATCGGCTGCCTGCTTTTCATCCCGGCGTCGCAGACCGCGACCTACGGCCTGTTCCTGCTCGCGCTCTTCGTCTTGGCAAGCGGTGTGGTCGTTGTGCAGGTCGTCGCCAATCCGCTGATCTCGCTGCTCGGCAAGCCCGAGACCGCGCACAGCCGCCTGACCTTCGCGCAGGCGTTCAATTCGCTTGGCACGACGATCTTCCCGATCGCGGGGTCGGCGCTGATCCTGGGCAGCCTGGCAAAAGTGAGCGCCGACCAGCTGTCGGGCGCCGAACTCGATGCCTATCGCACGGCCGAGAGCCAGGCGATCGTTCATGGCTATCTTGGCATCGCGGTCGCGCTGGCGGTGGTGGCGGGCGCGGTATGGCTGTTCCGCAACCGCCTGCAGGGCGAGAGGCATGAGGCGAGCGCCGGGCTGGCCGGCTTCGACCTGCTGGGGCGCCCGCGCTTCGGTTTCGGGGCGCTCTGCATCTTTCTTTATGTCGGCGCCGAAGTGTCGATCGGCTCGCTGATCGTCAGTTATCTCATGCAGCCGGGCGTGATGGGGCTGGAAGAACAGGCGGCTGGCAAGTTGATCGGCCTTTATTGGGGCGGCGCAATGATCGGCCGCTTCATCGGTTCGGCGGCCATGCGCGTCATCAGCCCCGGCAAGCTGCTTGCGTGCGTCGCGGTTGGAGCGATCACGCTGATCCTGGTCTCGATCGGCACGACGGGAAGCGTGTCGGGCTACAGCCTGCTTGCCATCGGCCTGATGAACTCGATCATGTTCCCGACGATCTTCAGCCTCGCGTCCGAAAAGCTCGGACCGCGCGCGGCCGACGGGTCGGGGATCATCAATGTCGCGATCTTCGGCGGCGCGGTCGTTCCGCTCGCTACCGGTGCGCTGGCCGACCTTACGGGGCACCTCGGCCTCGCGCTGTTGCTGCCGGCCGCCTGCTATGCGGTTATTGCTGCCTTCGGCGTCTACGCCCGCCGGCCGGCGCCCGACCCGGTCGATCACTTCGCCTGACCCGAAAAGGGGGACCCGCCCGCCCGCAAGGGGGGCGGGTTTCGGGGCGCGGCGATCCGTTTCCGTCGGCTCGACCATGCCGCGGCGGGGGGGGGCAGATTAACCTCCTTTCCGTGCCGCGCTTTGCTATCAGGGCCGGCGCGCACGAAGGAGACACGCCATGGCTCAAGGCACCGCCCGTATCGGCAAGGACAAATATCGGACCCAGATCAGCGTCGGCGGCCGCGACATCGTCGCCGACGAGCCGCCCGCTCTCGGCGGGCAGGGCGCGGGGTTCGCGCCATATGATCTGCTGCTCGCCAGCCTTGGCGCCTGCACCGCGATCACGCTGCGCATGTATGCCGACCGCAAGGGCTGGCCGATGGAGTCGCTCGAGGTCGGGCTGCGGCTGCACGGGATCGAGGAGAAGAAGATCGATCGCACGCTGACCATCGTCGGTCTCGACGACGAGCAGCGCGCGCGGATGGCCGACATTGCCGAGCGCACGCCGGTGACGCTGACGCTGAAGAACGGCCTGCCGATCGAGACCCGCCTCGCCTGACCGGCCCTAGCGCGGCGGGCGGTCCGCAAGGCATCGTTTACGCGGCCTTTACCACTCTTGTTGCATGACATCGGGCGATGTTTGCGACTGGGGACATGTGATGGACAGCTTGCGCGGACTGCTTTCGGGCAGCCACGACCAGGACGATGGCGCGATCGACGCGCCGCCGGTGGTCGGGGTCGACGAACGGCGGATGCAGGTCAGAGCCTATAATTACTGGGCTTCGCTGCTGGCCGACCGTGCCTATCCGTCGGTCGAGGATGTCGACCTCGAGGGCGCCGATTTCGGGCCGCACGCGGTGCTGCTCGACTTCACCACCGGCATCGAGAATCCGGGCATTTCCTTCCTTGGCGAAAAACTGCGCGAGGAGTCGGAGATCGGCGAGGACGTCCACTATATCAACCAGATCCCCGGCCGCTCGCTGCTGTCGCGGCTGACCGACCATTATCTGCAGATCATCGCCAACCGTGCGCCGATCGGCTTCGAGGCCGAATTCGTCAACGATCGCGGGGTGACGATCATGTATCGCGGCATCCTGCTGCCCTTCTCGTCCGACGACGACACGATCGATTTCATCATGGGCGTGATCAACTGGAAGGAAGGCGTTCCCGCCGAGCAGGAAGCCGAACTGCAGCTTTCGGTCGAGCAGGCTCTGCGCACCGCCGCGCCGCTGACCGCGCCGGTTCCGGTATGGGCCGATGGTCCCGATTCCGAGCATATCGACGATGGCGCGGCGCCCGGCTTCGCGGCGCTTGGCGACGAGGACGAAATGCTGCTGACCGAGACCGCAGACGAAGACGTGCCCGTCTCGGCCGATCCCGGCACCGACGCCGAACTCGCCGACTGGCTGGCGCTGGCGCGCGAGACGGCCGAGCGTGCGATCGCCGCCGACAGCCGCAGCCGCTCCGCGCTCTATCAGGCGGTGGGCAAGGCGTGGGACTTCGCGCTCGCGGCCGAGGCCCAGCCCGAAGCCTTTGCAGAGATGCTGGAGGACGCCGGGCTGCAGGCGCAGGACCGCGCGCCGATGACCCCTGTCGTCAAGCTCGTGTTCGGGGCGAATTACGACAAGACTCGGCTTGCCGAATATGCGTGTGTGCTTGGGCACGCGAAGGAAGAGGGCGTCGCACGCGGCGAACTCGCTGCCTATCTCGACCGCTATCCGGGCGGCCTCAAGGGACTGGTCAAGGACGCGCGCGCGCGTCGCAAACCCGAAGGTGACGCCTCCGACAAGGGCGAGGATGCGGTCGAGGCACTCCGCCGCGCGCATCCCGCGCTGATCCTCGAACATGATGCGGGCGAGGCCGAGTTCGTCGTGCTGATCGCGCGCGCGATGCCCGGCGGGCATATCGGTATCGTCGCCAAGGCGGCCGACGATCCGGCGCTGATCGCCAGGCTCGCGAAAAAGGCGATCGCGATCACGTCGTAAAATAGCGGGACGGGACCGGGGTGGAGGTGCGGAATGCGCAACCTTCATCGCCGGGAGGATCGCCGCCGGGCCGTCTTCGCAAGTCCGCGTAATAGATAATCCGAAAATTGAAATTATTTTACGTGAATGCTGCGCGGGGTCTTGAGCCGCGCGCGCCACAGGCGCATAGGAGAGCCCTGCAAACGGGCTGGCCGAATCCCCCGCAGAGGCCCGCCTTTCTTGGTTCGGGATGCTGCCCCCTATGACTTCCACCCTGTCCGACGCCGCCGAAGCCGAAGCCTCGCCGGCCCTGCAAGTGCCGGCAAAATTTTCCAAGGCTTTCGCCGCCGCGCTGCACGGCAGTGCGCTTCCTGGCGAGGGCGAAGACCTCGATACCAGGGCGCTGGCGGCGGCGGGCGAATTTGCGGGGCGAGCGGCGCTTGAACGGAGCGAAGGCAAGCCCTCGCTGCTGCTCGAGCCTTTGGTCGCCGACGGCACCGACCGGCGGATGCGCCTTGTCGTCGTCAACGACGACATGCCTTTCCTCGTCGATTCGACCTCGCAGATCGTCGGCGCGCAAGGCCTTGCGATCCACCGCATCCTTCACCCCGTCGTCTCGGTCGACCGCGATGCGAAGGGCAAGCTGACCGGCGTGGGGACGGGCGATGATCGGGAATCGGTCATCTATATGGAACTCGAACGCGGCGATGCGCGCGCGCGCCGCCGCTTGCTCGATGCGCTCGAAGCCGCGCTCGCCGACGTGCGCGCCGCGGTGACCGACTGGAAAGCGATGCGCGCCGCGATGCTTGCCGACGCCGCGATGCGCGCCGACGGCGAAGCCGCCGAACTGCTGCGCTGGTTCGAGGGCGGCGCCCTGACGCAGCTTGGTCACGAGTGGCGGACCCGCGATGGAGCGGTTCAGGACGCGCTCGGTATTTCGACCTCGCGCACCGAGCAACTGTTGTCGCAGACCGCACTCGACGCCGCCTTCGACTATTTCGACAAGGGTCATGCCTCGCCGCTGCTGATCAAGTCGAACCGCCTGTCGTCGGTTCACCGCCGCGTGTTGCTCGACCTCGTCATCGTCCCGGAATTCAGGGGCAAGAAGGTCGAGCGCCTGTCGATCCATGCGGGCCTGTGGACCAGCGCCGCGCTGTCGACCCCGCCGGCGAAAGTGCCGATGCTGCGCGCGCAGCTCGACGCGCTGATGGCGAAATTCGGCTTCGATCCGGCGGGGCACGCGGGCAAGGCGCTTGCGCATGCGCTGACCGCGTTGCCGCACGACCTGCTGATCGCCTTCGATAGCGCCGCGCTCGAGGATCTGGTGCTCACCTCGATGTCGATCACCGATCGCCCGCGGCCAAAGATTGTCGCGGTGCGAAGTGCGCTCGGCCGTCACCTGTTCGTTTTCGTCTGGTTGCCGCGCGACGAGGTATCGACCGGCCGCCGCAAGGATGTCGAGGCGATGCTGGTGCGCGCGGCGAAGGCCGGCGTGATCAACTGGACGATGGTGCTGGAAGACGGGGGCGCGGCGCTGATGCGCTTCACGCTCGACCTGCGCGGCGAGGGCGTCGTTCCCGATACCGACGCGCTCAACGCGCAGCTCGAACAGATGGTCCGCGGCTGGCTGCCCGAGGTCGAGGCTGCGCTCGCGCGCCATGGCGATGCGGGCCGCGCGGCGGCGCTCGCCGCGCGCTTTGCGCCGCTGTTCCCCGCGAACTATCGCAACAGCTACAGCCCCGAGGAGGCGGCGCTCGACATCCTCCAGCTTCGCGATCTCGACGCGGATCGCCCGCGCGGGGTCCGGATCGTCCGTCAGACTCTGGACGGCGACGACGAGCTGCGGCTGAAGGTGTACAGCGCCGCGGGACCGCTCGCGCTATCGGATGTCGTGCCCGCGCTCGAACATTTCGGCTTCGAAGTGCTCGAGGAAATCCCGACCGAGGTCGCGCGCGCGCAAGGCGAAGGCGACGATGGCCGGTCGGCCTTCATCCACGATTTCTCGTTGCGCCTGCCGTCGTCGGTCGACGAACTCGGGCTGATTCCCTTTGCCGAGGTCATCGAAACGGCGATCGCCGCGGTGCTCGACGGCAAGGCAGAGAATGACGCGTTCAACCAGCTCGTCCTGGTCAGCCAGACCGATCCGCAGGCGATCGTGTGGCTGCGCGCCTGGTTCCGTTATCTGCGTCAGGGCGGCGCGAGCTACGGCATGGACACCGTCGTTGCGGCGCTCCGTCATGCGCCGGCGCTCACGTCGGCGCTGATCGACCGCTTCCGGGCGCTTCACGATCCGAAAGCGAAGGACGCCGCGCGCGCCGGGGCGCTCGAAGCCGATATCGTTGCGGGTTTCGCCGACATCCAGTCGATCGACGACGACCGCATCCTCCGCCTGTTCCATGCCGTGATCGGCGCGACGCTGCGCACCAACGCTTTCGCACCCGCTGCGGCCGAGGCGCTGGCGTTCAAGATCGACAGCGCGCTTGTTCCCGGCCTGCCCAAACCGCTGCCGTGGCGCGAAATCTGGGTTTACAGCCCGCGCGTCGAGGGCATCCACCTGCGCGCCGGACCGGTCGCGCGCGGCGGGCTGCGCTGGTCCGATCGCCGCGACGACTTCCGCACCGAGATTCTCGGGCTGATGAAAGCGCAGCGCGTGAAGAACGCCGTGATCGTGCCGACCGGTGCGAAGGGCGGCTTCTATCCGAAGGCCTTGCCGAGCCCGGCCGAAGACCGCGATGCGTGGTTCGCCGAAGGCACCGAATGCTATCGCATCTTCATCCGCTCGCTCCTGTCGATTACCGACAACCTTGTCGGCGGCAAGGTCGTGCATCCGAAGGGCGTCGTTGTCCGCGACGGGGAGGATCCCTATTTTGTCGTAGCCGCGGACAAGGGCACCGCGACCTTCTCCGACGTCGCCAATGCGCTCGCGATGGAGCGCGACTTCTGGCTTGGCGACGCCTTCGCGAGCGGGGGGTCGAAAGGCTATGACCACAAGGCGATGGGCATCACCGCCAAGGGTGCGTGGGTTTCGGTCCAGCGCCACTTTGCCGAACTGGGCGTCGACGTGCAGACCGACAGCATCCGCGTCGTCGGCTGCGGCGACATGTCGGGTGACGTGTTCGGAAACGGGATGCTGCTATCGAAGGCGATCCAGCTCGTCGCGGCGTTCGACCACCGTCATATCTTCCTCGACCCCGATCCCGACCCGGCGAAAAGCTGGAAGGAACGCGAACGCATGTTCAATCTCCCGCGGTCGAGCTGGGACGATTATGACAAGAAACTGATCTCGAAGGGCGGCGGTGTCTTCCCGCGCAGCCAGAAGAGCATCCCGCTGACCCCCGAGGTGCAGGCGGTGCTCGGGCTGTCGCAGGCGGAGATCGAGCCGGGCGCGCTGATCTCCGCGATCCTGAAGGCGCCCGCCGACCTCCTCTGGTTCGGCGGCATCGGCACCTATGTGAAGGCGGCGAGCCAGAACAATGCCGAGGTCGGCGATCCTGCAAACGATGCGCTCCGCGTCGATGCCGAGGATCTGCGCGTCCGCGCGGTGGGCGAGGGCGCGAACCTCGGTGTCACGCAGGCTGCGCGCATCGCCTTCTCGGCGAGGGGCGGGCGGATCAACACCGACTTCATCGACAACAGCGCGGGCGTCGACTGCTCGGATAACGAGGTCAATATCAAGATCGCGCTCAACCGCGAGATGGCCGAAGGGCGTCTGCCGCAGGAGGCGCGCGACGCGCTGCTCGTGCGGATGACCGACGATGTGTCGGCGCTGGTGCTCGAGGACAACCGCTTGCAGGCGCTCGCGCTGTCGATCGCCGAAAAGGGCGGCGCGGCGGCGGTGCCCTCGCTCGTGCGGATCATGGAGAATTTCGAGGCGACGGGCCGGCTCGATCGCAAGGTCGAAGGGCTCGCCGCGAACGACGAACTGCTCCGCCGCTCGGCAGAAGGACGCGGCTTCACGCGGCCCGAGCTCGCGGTGCTGCTCTCGACCGCGAAGCTCGCGCTGCAGGATGCGATCGAGGACAGCGAATTGCCGAACGATCCCGCGCTCGGCAGCGATCTGGCGTCGGCCTTCCCGGCCGAAATGCAGCGGGATTTTCCGCAGGCGATCGCCGATCACCAGCTGCGCCGCGAGATCATCGCGACCAAGCTCGCGAACCGGATGATCAACCGCATGGGGGTTGTCCATCCGTTCGAGCTCGTCGAAGAGGAAGGCTGCTCGCTCGGCGACGTCGCGGCGGCGTTCGTCGCGGTCGAACGGCTGCTCGGGATGGACGAAATCTGGTCGGCGCTCGACAGGGCGAAGATCGACGAAAGCATCCGCCTCTCGCTCTTCAGCCAGGCGGCGTCGGCGATGACCTCGCAGATGGCCGACCTGCTGCGCGTGACATCGACGCTCACGCAGCCCGGACCGGTGGTTGCGCGGCTCGAACCCGGTGTCGAGCGCCTGATGAGCGGCGTCGACAGCCTGCTCAGCGCATCGGTGCGGCGCCAGTGGGACATGCTGGCGCAGCAATTGCTCGACGCGGGCGCGCCGGAGACATTGACGGCGGCGGTCGTGCGGCTTTTCAAGACCGACGGCGCCATCGGCATCGTCGACCTTGCGGCACGGCGCGGCGATGATGAGGTGGCGGTGACGCACGCCTTCACCCACCTCGGCGAAGCGCTGGGTCTCGACTGGGCGCAGACGCTCGCGGCGCATATGAGCCCCGCCGATCCGTGGGAACGCCTGCTCGTCAACAGCCTCGCGCGCGATTTCCAGCAGATGCGCCTGACCTTCCTTGCCGGGCTTCCGAAGGGCGACCTCGACGCGGCGGTGATCAAATGGCTCGCCGACAACAGCCAGCGCGTCGCGCAATTCCGGGCCACCGTCGATCGCGCGCGGATGATCCCGAATCCGAACGGTGCGATGCTGTCGCATATCGCGGGGCAGGCACGCGGGCTGTTGGGGCGGTAATGCCGTTCCAGCCCCGCGTCGCGATCCTCGTCCCGGCACCGGATTATTACGAGCAATGGCAGCCGGCCTTTGCGCGCAAGGCGGCGGCGCTGACCGCTGTCGGCCTGATCGTCGAACAGCGTGTGTGGACCGATCCGGGCGACCTGTCGGGATACGACCTGATCCTGCCGCTCTTCGCGTGGGGCTATCAGCGCGATGTGGCGGTCTGGTACGCGCTGCTCGACCGATTGGAATCCGAAGCCCTGCCGGTGGTCAATCCGGTACCGGTGCTGCGCTGGAACAGCGACAAGGCCTATCTCGCTGAACTGGGCGCGAAAGGCGTCACGGTGGTGCCGACGATCGAGGTCGCCGCGCTCGGCGAGGCAGTTCTCGCCGCCGCGCGCGCCGAGCTCGATGCCGAAGAGGTCGTGATCAAGCCCGCGATCTCGGGCGGCGCCGACGGCACCCACCGCATCGCGGCGGGCGCGGCCGTTCCCGCCGACGCGCTCGGACAGCGCCGGCTCGTGCAGCCCCTAATGCCCGGCATCCTGACCGAGGGCGAATTTTCGCTCTTCTTCTTCGACGGCAAGTTCAGCCACGCGATCGTCAAGCGCCCCGCCTCGGGCGACTTTCGCGTGCAGGAACAGTTCGGCGGGCGCGAGAGCGACTGGCATGCAAGCGCGGAGGCGCAGGCGCTCGCCGCCGCTGCGCTCGCCGCCGCACCCGCGCCGCCCGTCTATGCGCGCGTCGACATGGTCGGCGATGCGACGGGCAAGCTCCACATCATGGAACTGGAGCTGATCGAACCCTCGCTGTTCCTGCACCACGCGCCCGACAAGGGCGCGGCGTTCGGCAAGGCGATCTACGCCGCGATCTAGGGTTCCGACCCTAGTCGGTCGGCCGGTTCCGCCACAGCCACTGCCGGATCGCCGATGTCAGGTTCGGCGGATCGTCGGCCTCCATGCGTTCGACATCGATCCGCGCGACCAGCGCGTTCACGGGCAGCGCCTGACGCACGGCCTCGGCTTCGAGCGCATCCCAGAAGACGGGCTCGAGGCTGATCGAGGTCGGGTGGCCGGCGATGGTGACCGAGCGCTTGACCGGGGGATGAAAGTCCGCGGTCAATACATATGCTGGCCGCCGTTGATCGACATCGTCGATCCGGTGACGAACCCTGCATCCTCGCTGCACAGGAAGGCGACCCCGCGGGCGATTTCCTCGGCGTGGCCGAGGCGGCCGACGGGGATCTTCGCGACGATCTTTTCGAGCACGGGCGCGGGCACTGCGGCGACCATGTCGGTGTCGATATAGCCGGGGGCGATCGCGTTCACCGTCACGCCCTTCTTCGCGCCCTCTTGCGCGAGCGCCTTGGTGAAGCCGTGGATGCCCGATTTCGCGGCGGCGTAATTGACCTGGCCGTACTGGCCGGCCTGCCCGTTGATCGATCCGATGTTGACGATGCGGCCCCAGCCGCGCTCGACCATGCCGGGGAAGGTCGCCTTCGCCATGTTGAAGCAGCCGCCGAGGTTGACGCGCATCACATCGTCCCAGTCGCAATATTGCATCCGCGCGAGGGTGCCGTCGCGGGTGATGCCGGCGTTGTTGACGACGATGTCGATCGGGCCGACTTCCTCTGCGATCTGCGCGCAGCTGTCGAGGCACGCCTGATGGTCGCCGACGTCCCATTTATAGGCGGGGATGCCGGTGCGCGCGGTGAATTCGCGCGCCTTTTCGTCGTTGCCGCAGTAATTGGCGACGACGGTGGCGCCCATATCCTTCAGCGCGAGGCTGATCGCTTCCCCGATGCCGCGGCTGCCGCCCGTGACGACTGCGATACGTGCCATGTTCCCGGTCTCCCAAATGCTTTCGATCCCTTGCTTAAGGCGCGCGCGCGCGCCCCGCAAGATGACCATAACGTCAAACAGGCGACAATTCGGGCAGACGGTCCAGTCAGTTACAGGCGATCGCGCGGAGCTTCGTGAAATCGCCGCTCGCGAGGTCGGCCTTGCGCATCGCAAGGACGAGGGGGCCGCCGTCGCGGTGCGCGAGTCCGAGCAGCGCGCTCGCCGGGAGTTCGAGCATCACGACGTCGAATTCGTCGTTGAAGCCCGGCGCATGACGCGAGGGAAAGCCGCCGACCGACGCCGCTTCGTCCATCGCCATAGCCTGCCACACCGGTTCGAAAAAGGCGCGGGCGGGAGCCGACAGCCGGTCGGGGTTCGCCGACCAGGCATGCTTGGCGTGATCGAACAGCACCAGCCGGAAGTCGTCGACCCACAGGTCGCTGTCGGGGCGGCGACGGGTCAGCGGAAGCGTCAGCGTCTCGACCTGGTCCTCGCCGCTGTCGGGATCGGAGGTTGCGGTGACGCCGGTCCAGCGGATCGCATGCAGCGCCGCCATGACGGCGGTCGCGTCGGACGGCGCGAAGCTGGCGCCGGGTGTGGCGCTTTCGTGGATGACCGCGATGATCTCGGCCAGCTTGGCCTGCGCCTCGCGATTGCTCGCCGCGGCGTCGGCGATCGCTTCCGCCAGCTCGTCGTTCGCATCCGGGGGAGCGGCGCCGTCGGTCGGCGCCGCCATGACATGGCTTTCGAGTATGTCGGCCATTGCCAGCATGGTCGGCCAGTCGAAAGGATGGAAGGCGGGATCGCCAATATCATAGTCGGCGGCGAACAGCGCCTCGATCGCGGCTCGACCGGCGCCTGCCGTCGTCGCGGACGCTTCGCCGGTGACCGCGTCGACGGGCCATTCGGGAAAGGCGCGCACGGCGAGCGGCGCAAGCGTTGCCGACGCGAGGCCCCACGGGCGGAAATAGGCCGGGCCGGGCGGGTGCGGCGGATCGTGCGGTACGCCGTCTTCGACGAGGTGCAGGGCCATGACCGCACCGGTATCCGGATTGGCGAAGAAGGCGAGCGACCCCGAACGCGGGCCGAGCCCGTCCCACAAACCGGCCGGTAGCTCGGCGCAGGCGATCTGCGCCAGGAAATCGCCGTCGCGTCCGTCGACCTTTGGCCAGCCGGCACCGGCAGGCAGACAGGGCCGCCCGCCGAGCCAATGCTTGCGCAAGATGGCGTCGCGCGGCGGAAACTGCGGAACCAGCCGCACGGTCGGGCCGGTTCGAACGGAGGCAGGGGGTGTGGGTAGCGCGGGCGTCGGTTCGGGGCGTTCGGTCGCGTGCGCCTGCGCTTCTACCTCGGTCGCGAGAGCCTGAAGAATCCGCTCGTCGAGAACAGGGGCCGCGGCTTCGATTGCCGGTTCGGTCACCGGTTCGGGCGCCGCTGCGGCTCCGATGCTGGCCACGGACCCCGCGCCGGTCTCGAAAGGCGACGCTTCCTCGCGTACCTCGGCGGGGACGGGCTCCGCGTCGACCGCTTCGACCGGCTCTTCGAGCGGCTCGTAGACCGGCCGCTTGCTGATGCGGGCGAGCCGCGAGGGCGAGATTTCGGCCGGTTCGAGTTCAATCTCGGCTTTGCGCGACAGGCGCGGCAGACTCGCCTCGAACGACAGGCTCGGCAATTTGGGCATCCGCGGCGCGGCGGTCGCGGGGCGTGGATTGCGCTTCCGGTACACCGCATAGACGACGAACAGAAAGGCGAGCGTGAAGCCCGCGAGGATCAGTGCCGCCTGAGTCAGATCGCTCATGATGTTCCTTCTAACGCGCGATCCCGGTCCCGCGCGGCTCGACCCTAGCGCGCGGACCTAAACAGGAGGTAAGCGTCGGAAAATTCAGCGCCAGCCGGCCAGCTCGCGGCGAACGAGCGTTTGGAGCATTGCCATGCCGGGCGCACTGTCGTTGAGGCAGGGCAGATAGGCGAAATTCCTGCCGCCGGCCGCGACGAACTGCTCGCGGCCGCGGATCGCGATTTCTTCCAGCGTTTCAAGGCAGTCGGCGGCAAAGCCGGGTGCGAATATCGCGACGCTACGTCCTTCGCGGCCCAGGCGTTCGAGCGTCACGTCGGTTGCGGGCTCGAGCCATTTGGCGCGGCCGAAGCGCGACTGGAACGCGACCTCGACCGGGCGGCCGATCGCTTCCGACAGCAAGCGGGCGGTCTTTCGGCATTGGCAATGATAGGGGTCGCCAAGCCGCAGCGTGCGCTCGGGCATTCCGTGAAAGCTCGCGATGATCGCGTCCGGTACGAAGTCGAGCGCCTCCAGCCCCTGCTCCAGCGACGCCTGGAGGGCTTCGATATAGGCCGCGTCGTCGGGATAAGGTGGCAGGAAGCGGAGAGTCGGCTGCCAGCGAAGCGTCGCCAGATGGGCATTGGCCGCGTCGACCACCGTCGCGGTGGTTGCGGCGCAATATTGCGGATAGAGCGGCGCAACAAGAATTCGGCGGCAACCACCCGCCATCAGCGTGTCGATTGCGGAGCCGATCTCGGGCTGCCCGTATCGCATCGCGTGGGCGACGCGGACATCGTCTCCCATCAGGCGCTGCAGCGCTTCGGTCTGCCGCTTCGTGATCGCGGCAAGCGGCGATCCCTGTTCGGTCCAGACCTGCGCATAGGCATGGGCCGACTTCCGGGGACGAACCGTCAGAATGACGCCGCGAAGGATCGGTTGCCAAAGCAGTGCGGGTATCTCGACCACGCGGCGGTCCGACAGGAATTGAGCGAGGTACCGACGCACCGCTGACGCAGTGGGTGCATCGGGTGTGCCGAGATTGACCAGAAGCACGCCGATCCGCGCCTCGAGGATTGCGGGGTGGTCGCCGGTGCGCATGGTCAGAGCGGCCTTGTCGATAGTGGCAGGCGGCGGATGCGACGTCCCGTCGCGGCGGCGATGGCGTTGGCGACGGCGGGTGCGACGACGGGGACGCCGATCTCGCCAAGCCCGCCGGGGTCGCGGTCGCTGTCGACGAACTCGACGATGATCTCGGGTGATTGCGACAGGCGCGGCAAGCCGAGTTGGCCGAGCTTGCGCGCGGCGGCGATCCCGCCGCCATAGTCGGTCGTCGCGCCGGTCGCGGCGGCGAGGCCGAAGATCAGCCCGCCCTCGACCTGTTGCCGCGCGACCGCCGGGTTCACGAGGCGGCCGGCGTCGACCACCGCGACGAGCTGCTGCACCTGCAACCCCCGCTCGCTCGGCCGTGCGGTCGCCATCAGCGCGATATGGCTGCCGCGCATCGAATGGCAGGCGAGGCCCTGCGCGGTGCCCGCGACGCCGCCCTCCCAGCCGCCGAGGCTGGTTGCGGTGAGCAGGCAGCGCGCGAGCTGCGGGGATTCGCCGAGCATCGCGACGCGATAGGAAAGCGCATCGGACCCGGAACGCGCCGCCATCTCGTCGATGAAACATTCGGTGAAGAAGGCCGTGTAGCTGTCGGCGTTGCCGCGCCAGCGGCCGGTCGGCAGGCCGATGTCAGCGGGGCAATGATCGACCGCGAAATGGCGGATGTCATAGGTGCTGAGTGCGCCCTCGACCGCAAAGGCGTCGGGCGTGCCGGCCGCCTCGCGCTGCGCAACGTCGGCAGGCGTGCCGTCGAACAGCCGCGCGCGAAACTCGTGGTTCGTCGATGGCGCCGCGATCCGGGCGATGAGGGCGTCGATCCCGCCCGCCGCGTCGAGCGTCGCGGTCATCTTTGCGCGGGCCGGCGCCCGCGGGATATCTCGCATGATCTCCTCGGCGCGCGACCACGCGAGCTGGACCGGTCGTTTGATCTGGAGGGCGATGATCGCAGCCTGCACCGCGACGCTGTGATCTAGGCAGGCGTCGAACGACCCGCCCGCCATCATCGGGAACAACGTGACGTCGGACGGGGCGAGCCCGGTCGCGCGGGCGATCGCGTCGCGGCACTGCGCGGGCGCCTGCGTCGCGACCCAGACGCGCACATGCCCGCGATCGGTCGCGGCGGTCGCGGTGCGCGTCTCGATCGGCGCGTGGAGGGCGGGCGCAACGGCATAATGGGCCGAAATCTTCTTGCGCGCTTCCATTGCCGCGCCGACGTCGCCCTTCTGGCGGATGCGGTAGCCGTCCGCCTTCAGGGCGGCCTTCAGCGCCGTGTCGATGCGCGTCGTCGAAACCGGCGGACCGTCGGTTTCGAACACCGGCGCGAAACGGTCGAGCGCGCGGTTCGCCGCCCACCAGTTGCGCGCGACCGTCGCCAGCCAGCGCTCGTGCTCGACGATATGCAGCAGGCCGGGCGACTTCATCCCCGCCCTGCGGTCGATGCTCTTGAGGCGAGTCGCGCCGAGCGGGCCCTGCCGGATCGCCGCGAACACCATGTCGGGCAGCCGGATGTCGCCGGCATAGTTCGCCGAGCCATCAACCTTGGCGGGCAGGTCGAGCCGCGTCAGCTCCTTGCCATAGAGCGGATCGGCGGCGGGCGCGCGATAGACGGGTTCGGGGGGCGGATCGAGCTTGGCGGCGCCCGCGGCGACCTCGGCGAAGCGCAGCTTCTTCTTGCCGAGGATGACGAAGCCGTCCTGCGTGTCGCACTGCTGCCAGTCGGCGTCCCAGCGCCGCGCGGCCTCCATCATCAGCAGCGCGCGCGCCTGCGCGGCGGCGGCGCGGCACGGCCCCTCGAACATGCGCACCGACGAGGAATTGGCGGTCAGCATCACCGCGTGGCGCACCGCCCATTCGCGCCGTACCCAGCTTCGCACGTCGGCGACAAAATCGGGAACGAGGCTGCGCGGCATGAAGGCGCCGCTGTCTTCGTCGACGAGCAGGGTGTTGGTATAAAGCGGGCTGATCGGCGCGCTTTCGACCGCGATCGTGCGCCAGTCGGCGCCGAGCTCGTCGGCCATGATCTGCGGCAGGAGCGTTGTGACGCCTTGCCCCATTTCGCATTGCGGGACGATCGCGCCGATATGGCCGTCGTCGCCGATTTTCAGGAAGGCGTTGAAGACATGTTCGCCCTCGGCGGCGGTGAGATTGGGGTCATAGCTGCGCGGCCAGACCGACCAGGCAAGCGCGAGGCCGCCCGCGGCGGTCGCGCCGACAAGAAACGAACGACGGCTGACGTGCGGCAGGCGCGACCTGTTTTGCCCCACTTTGTCCCTGATGCCGGTCATGCCCGCTGCTGATAGTCAGGCGCGGGAATCGGCGCAAAGAAAATCAGCGGAGCAGGCCGAGACGGGGGATTTCGATCTTGGGGCAGCGGTCCATCACAACGGCGAGTCCCGCGTCGTTCGCGCGCCGCGCCGCTTCGTGATCGATCACCCCGATCTGCATCCAGACCGCCTTCGCGCCATGGACGATCGCCTCGTCGACGGCCGCCCCGGCCTCCGCGCTGTTGCGGAAGATGTCGACGATCTCGGCGGGCGGCTCGACGTCGGCGAGCGTCGCGACGACCGGCGCGCCGTGGATCGTCTGGCCCGCGTGGCCGGGGTTGACCGCGATGACATCATGGCCCTGGCGGACGAGGAAAGCGAGCACGCCATTCGACGGGCGCGCAGGGTTCGGTGAGGCGCCGACGACCGCGATTCGGCGCGGCTCGCCCAGCAGCGCGCGGATTTCGTCCTCGTCGTTGATCGCCATCATTTGCCCTTTCGTGCCGCGAGCCAGTCGGCGACCTTCGCCGCTATCGCGTGGAACGGTTCGCCTTGCGGGTCGGTTCCGGCCGCCGGGGGCACGCCGCCGTCGCTGGCGAGGCGGATGCCCATCGACAGCGGGATACGGCCCAGGAAATCGAGCCCCATCACCTTCGCCGCCGCCTCGGCGCCGCCGCTGCCAAAGGGGTCACTGACCTCGCCGCAATGCGGGCAGGCATAGCCCGCCATATTCTCGACGAGCCCGATCAGCGGCACATCGGCCTGCTCGAAGAATCCGATTGCGCGGGTCGCGTCCATCAGCGCCAGATCCTGGGGGGTCGAGACGATCACCGCGCCCGCGGGCTTGTGCTTCTGGATCATCGTGAGCTGCACGTCGCCGGTGCCGGGAGGCAGGTCGACGATCAGCGTGTCGATATCGCCCCAACTCGCGTCGATCAGCTGTTCGAGCGCGCGCCCCGCCATCGGGCCGCGCCATGCGATCGCCTGTCCGGGCGCCGCGATCTGGCCGGTCGACAGCATCGGCACGCCATAGGCGTTGGCCACGGGCGCCAGCTTCGATCCGCGCGCCTCGGGTTTCACGCCTTCGCTGTCCATCAGGCGCGGCTGTGACGGGCCATAGATGTCGGCGTCGACCAGCCCGACCTTCACCCCGCGCCGCTGCAGCGCGACGGCCAGATTGGCGGCGAGGGTCGATTTGCCGACCCCGCCCTTGCCGCTGCCGACCGCGACGATCGTCAGCCCCTTGCGCTCGGCCGTCATCGCGACGCGCACCGACGTGACCCCCGGCTTCGCCATCAGGCCGGCGCGCAGTTTTTCCTCGAGCGGCTTGCGCTCGTCCTCGCCAAGTCCCGTCACGTCGAGGACGATCGCGAGCGTGCCGTTTTCGTCGAGGAAGCGGAGGCCGGAGGTGCGGCCGCCGCTGAGGTCGGTCGCGATGCTGGCGAGGGGAGCGGTGTCGGTCATGTCCGCGCGAGATAGGCATGGCGCGGGGGATTGCCAGCCATTTTCACTTGCCCCCCTGTTATTCGCGCTGGTCCTCCCTATAAAAGCAGGCATGACGAACGAAAATGAAGGCAGCATGGGAGGCCGCAGCCCGAGGGGCGCGCGGCAATTTTTCCACCGGATCAGCCTGATGGCGAACAGCCCCTGGGGCAACGGTCCCAAGGGCGACAAGGGTGGAAAAGACGGCGACGGCGACCGCACGGGGCCGCGCAATCCATGGGTGACCCCCGATCCCGCCGATCCCGCCCGCGGGCGCAAGCCGCGCGGCCCTTCGGCGCTCGACGAGTTGCTGCGCAAGGGGCGCGGCAGCTTTGGCGGCGGCGGTTCGGGCGGCGGCAACAGCTTCAACTTCGGCGATTCGGCGGGCCTGTGGAAATGGGGCGTCGGCGCGCTGGTCGTGGCCTGGCTCCTCTTTTCCTCCTTCCACATCGTCCCGCCCGAGAAGGAAGGCGTCGTCACCCGCCTCGGCAGCTATTCGCGGACCGTCGGTCCCGGCGTCAAATTCACCTGGCCGACGCCGATCGAACGCATCCGCATGGAGGACGTCCGCGCGATCCGGACGATGCAGATCGGCTCGCCCAACGCGACCGATGAGAATTTCGTGCTCACCCGCGACCAGAGCATCGTCGATCTCGCCTATGAGGTCCGCTGGTCGATCCGCGACCCGGAGCTTTACATCTTCCAGCTCGCCGACCCCGACGGGACGATCCGCGAGGTCGCCGAAAGCGCGATGCGCGCGACGGTCGCCAATTTCGACCTTGTCCAGGCGATCGGCCCCGGCCGCGTCGAGATCGAGCGGCAGGTGCAGCAGCGGATGCAGGATCTGCTCGACCAGTATCGCGCCGGCGTGACGATCCAGGGCATTGCGATCCGCCAGGCCGACCCGCCGAGTCAGGTCGACGAGGCGTTCAAGGAAGTGACCGCGGCGCGCCAGAAGCGCGAATCGGACATCAACCTCGCCCGCGCCTACGAACAGCAGGTGCTCGAACGCGCGCGCGGCGATACCGCAGCGTTCGACAAGATCTACGAGCAGTACAAGCTGGCGCCGGGTGTGACCCGCAAGCGGCTTTATTATGAAACGATGGAGGGCGTTCTGTCGAACACCGACAAAACGATCGTCGAGGCGCGCGGGGTGACACCCTATCTGCCGCTGAACGAAGTGCAACGGCGCGTGGTTCCCGCGCCCGAGGCGACAACGAAGGGGGGCCAGTGACATGTTCGAAGGCCTGACCCGTCATCCGGTGCGCTGGCTCGTCGGGGCGCTCGCGCTGCTCGTCATCGTGTCGCAGACCGTCTCGATCGTGCGCGAGGACCAGCAGGCGCTGATCCTTCGCTTCGGCGAAATCGAGCGCACGGTGAACCGCTACAAGCCGAAGGAGGAGTTTGGCCGTTCGGGCGCCGGTCTCGCGCTGCGCATCCCCTTCTTCGAGAGCATCCAATATATCGACAAGCGCATCCTCGGCATCAACATGGAGCGCCAGCAGGTGCTCTCGACCGACCAGCAGCGTCTGCAGGTGGACGCCTTCGCGCGCTTCCGCATTACCAATCCGGTGCGTATGTACACCGCGATCCGCACCGAGGAACGGCTGCAACAGCAGCTTGCGACGATCCTCGGGTCGTCGCTGCGCAACGAGCTCGGCAAGCGGACCTTCGCAACCCTGCTGTCGCCCGAACGCGGCGCGGTGATGGACAATATCCAGGTCGCGCTGAACCGCGAGGCGAACAAATATGGCGCCGAGATCATCGACGTCCGCATCAAGCGCGCCGACCTGCCCGAAGGCGCGACGCTCGAGGCGGCGTACAACCGGATGCGGACGGCGCGCGAGCAGGAAGCGATCACGATCCGCGCCGAGGGTCAGAAGGAAGCGCAGATCATCCGCGGCACCGCCGACGGCGAGGCCGCACGCATCTATGCCGCGAGCTTCGGCAAGGATCCGGAATTCTATGATTTCTATCGCGCGATGCAGAGCTATCGGCAGACCTTCCTCGGTGAAACCAACCAGGGTGGGACGTCGGTGATCCTGTCGCCCGATAACGAATATCTGCGCCATTTCCGCGGCGGCTGATCCTGAAAATCGGGGCATGAACGGAACCTGCAGGCTCCGTTCATGTTCAAACACCGTTCAGCCTGCGGTGCGCAGATAGCGGCCTGCCGGGGTTGGAATTATTCGCAAGAGAAAAGGAATTGCGATCGTGCGTTATGTTTATGGCATCACTTCGGCCTTGCTGATTGGCGGTACCGCGCTGGCGCTGGCCACCCAGTCGCCCGTGATCGCGCAGGTTGCGCAGAACGAGCGCAGCGAGATTGCCAAGGCCGTTCCGCGCGCCGGCGCTCCCGAAAGCTTCGCCGACCTCGTCGAACAGCTCCAGCCCGCGGTGGTCAATATCTCGACCAAGCAGGAGGTTACGCTCGGCGTCCGGCTCGATCCCTTCGCCGGGACGCGCGAGCCGGTGACGCAGGAGCAGCAGGGCGGCGGCTCGGGCTTCCTGATCTCCGACGACGGCTATATCGTCACCAACAACCATGTCGTCACCGGCGGCCCGCGCGGCGAGGCGGTGAACCAGGTCACGGTGACGCTGACCAACGGCAAGGAATATAAGGCGACGATCGTCGGCCGCGACGCGGCGTCGGACCTCGCGTTGCTCCGGATCAACGCGACGGGGCTGCCCTTCGTCAAATTCGCCGATTCGAGCCGCGCACGCGTCGGCGACTGGGTCGTCGCGATCGGCAACCCGCTCGGCCTCGGTTCGACGGTGACCGCGGGGATCATCTCGGCGGTGCAGCGCAACCTCGGCACCGGAACCGCCTACGACCGCTTCATCCAGACCGATACCGCGATCAACCGCGGCAACTCGGGCGGTCCGCTGTTCGACCTGCACGGCAACGTCGTCGGCATCAACAATATGCTGATCTCGCCCGTCGGCGCGAACATCGGTGTCAATTTCGCGATCCCCGCCGAGGCCGCGATCCCGGTGATCAACGCCTTGAAGTCGGGCGAGAAGATCCAGCGCGGCTATCTCGGCATCAGCATCGCGCCGGTCGACGAGGATCTGGCGGCGGCGCTCGGCCTGCCCAAGGAGCGCGGCGAATTCGTCCAGCGCGTCGAGGACAATGGCGCGGCGGCGAAGGCCGGGCTCAAGCGCGGCGACGTCGTGACCAAGGTCGACGGCAAGGAGGTTACGCCCTCGCAGACGCTGTCGTACATCGTCGCCAACACCAAGCCCGGCTCGCGCATCCCGCTCGAGGTCGTGCGCGACGGCAAGACGATGACGCTCTATGCTGTCGTCGCGACGCGCCCGCCCGAGGATCAGCTCGCGGGCGCGAATTTCGACCCCGAGGACGATCAGGCGGTGCCCGAGGATCCCAAGGGAACCGCCGACACCGCGGTCCAGAACGAGCTCGGCCTGTCGGTGCAGACGCTCACCCCCGACATCGCGCGCGCGGTCGGGGTCGACGCCGCCACCCGGGGTCTGGTGATCGGTGCCGCGTCGGCGAACAGCGATGCCGGTCGCAAGGGTCTGCGCCGCGGCGACGTGATCGTCACCGCCAACCGCGTGCCCGTGACGACGAGCGAAGCGCTCGCCAAGGTGGTCGCGGACGCGAAGAAGGCGGGCCGCGACGCGGTGCTGATCGAAGTCCTCCGCCGCGGCGGACCGTCGCAGTTCGTCGCGATTCGCCTCAAACCCTGAGGCGTCGCCGGGACAGCAAACAGGGGCGCCGCGACCTTCGGGTCGGGCGCCCTTTTTCTTGCGCGTTGCGACATTTGTTCCTATTATGTTCCATCGATGCGAGTCGGGAGATGGAATAATGATCGGATATGTCACGCTGGGAACAAACGACCTGGCGCGCGCGGCGGTCTTTTACGACGCGATCGCGGGCGAACTGGGTGTGCCGCGGATGATGGAATATGACGGCTTCATCGCGTGGGGCAAGGAAGGCGGCGGGGCCGGAATCGGCCTGACGAAGCCCTTCGACGGCAAGGCCGCAAGCGTCGGCAATGGCGTGATGGTGGCGCTCGAGGCGAAGGATGAGGCGCAGGTGCAGCGGCTCTACGACATCGCGCTCGCCAACGGCGGCACCTGCGAAGGTCCTCCCGGACCGCGCGGAGAGGGCTTTTACGCGGGCTATTTCCGCGACCCCGACGGGAACAAGCTCAACGCCTTCGTCATGGGGTGACGGCTGCGTCGATGGCTGCTTTGGGTGGGGAGCGGATGGTGCGTTAACCCGCGCCCCCGCGAAGGCGGGAGCCCCTAGAGTCTTTTCAAGTCAGGTGGAATCCCCTGACGACCCGGAAAACACGGCAAAACAAGAATCTGGAGTGCCGGTTTTGATTCGATCAAACCGAACGCACTCCAGCCGCCTTGCTCGGCCGCGCCGCGTAAATCGAGGGCGGCCCCGCCGCGGCCCCGCCTTGGCGGGGGCGACGGCTGGTCTCACCCGAACCCTGCGCCTCACCCCGCATAGGCATCGCGAAGCTCGCGCTTCAACACTTTGCCGATCGCGCTGCGCGGCAGTTCGTCGACGACGGTGATCCCGCTCAGCCGCTGCGTCTTGCCGACCTTCGCATTGCAGTCGGCCCGCACGCTTTCCGCATCCGCACCGGGCGTCAGCACGACAAAGGCGACCGGCGTCTCACCCCATTCCTCGCTCGGCATCCCCACGACCGCCGCCTCGACGACGCGCTCGTCGGCGAGCAGGATCGCTTCGAGATCGCTCGGAAAGATGTTGAACCCGCCCGAGATGATCATGTCCTTGGCGCGGTCCATCAGGGTCAGGAAGCCGTCCTCGTCGATCCGCCCGATGTCGCCGTGGCGATAGAAGAGATTCCCGTCGGCATCGTACCAGTGCATCGCCCTGGTCGCGTCGGGGCGGTTGTTGTAGCCCGTCATCATCGCCGGCGAGCGGCCGACGACCTCGCCGACCGATCCCTGCGGCAGCTCGTTGCCGTCCTCGTCGATCACCTTGGCGACATGCCCCGGCGCGGGCTTGCCGACGGTGTGGAGCTTGTCGGGGAATTGATGCGCCTCGAGGATGAAGGCGGCGCCGCCTTCGGTCATCCCATAGATTTCGACGAGCCCGCCCGGCCAGCGTTTGAGCACCTCGGCCTTGAGCGCCGCGGGGAAAGGCGCCGACGTGCAATATTTGACGACGAAGCTCGACAGATCGAAGCGGTCGAAATCCTCCAGCGCCATGATGCGGCGATATTGCACCGGCACCAGCATCGTGTTCGTCGCGCGCTCGCGCTCGGCAAGCTCGAGAAAGCCGCGCGCGTCGAATTTCTTCATCAGCACGGTCTGTCCGCCCGATCCGACGGTCGGCAGGAAACTCGCCATCGTCGTGTTCGAATAGAGCGGCGTCGACAGGATCGTCACCGCTTGCGCGCCATAGGCGGGCTTGCCGCGCTGGATATGCTGCCAGCGCATCGCATGGCTGTGGACGATGCCTTTGGGCGTCCCGGTCGTCCCCGACGAATAGATGATGTTGAAGCCGTCGAGCGGCTCGATCGCGACCGGTTCGGGCTTCGTCCCCTCGGGCGACATCCAGACTTCGAGCGGCGCGCCGACGGCGCTGCCGTCCATCGCGATCCGGTCGGTCGCCGTGACATGCTGGCCTTCGAGGCTTGCCGACGCGGCGGCATCGAGGAACAGATGCCGCGCCCCGGTGTCGGCGACCATTGCCGCCATCTGCTCGCCCGTCGCGCTGTTGGTGACGAGACCGGCGACGCCGCCGGCGCGCAGCGTCGCCAGGATCACCGCCACCTGCTCGACGCTGTTGAGACCCGCGATCGCGGTCCGATCGCCCTTCGCAAAGCCGTCGGCCTGCAGCCGCGCCGCGATGCGGTCCATCATTGCGTCCAGTTCGGACCAGCGCAGCCGCCGCGCCGGGTCGGCGGCGGCTATGGCATTCGGGCGCTCGGTCGCATGGGCGCGGACGAGGTCGGGCAGGGTGGCGAAGTCGCTCTCGAGCATCTCGTGACTGGTCATGGCGACGGCGTTAGCACAGCAGCGACGGCGCGCAACGTCGGCGGGGGCAGGCGGGGGCACGAAATCGGGGTGGCACAGGGGGCGCGGATGGAGCGAGACGGCGGGACGGGGGAAGACGGGCGGCGGCCGCTGGTCGCCGTCCATCATCGTCGCGCGCCGCGGCGCTCGGCGATGCCGTAACGGCGGCGGGCTATGGGGCCGCATCGCTCCCCGCACCCGCGGGCGGCCTGCGGCCTGGCTCGATTGCTGTTGCGACCTCATCGCGATCAATCCTTTTTTGAGCTGGCGGGAGCCGTCCGAATTCGTGCGGCTGGCGCGGACGATCGCGGGACGGCGTCCGCTGCCGGTCTTTTCGGACCGCGATTCGCTGGCCGACCGGATGGCGGTGCTCCCGGCCGGCGCCGACGATGCGATCGGCTGGGCCGAGCATCTGCCCGAACTGCCCGCGCGCTGCGCTGTGTCGCGCGGTGTGGCGGATCGACTTCCATCGCGGGACCAACCGGGTCAAGGTTCCTGTATCCCGGGCTGCCGCGCAATTTGACGCTTCTCGGCGCTCTACTCGCCGCCCGCCCCCGGCCAGCTTGACCGAAAGTTTCAGTTTGCTACGGGTCTTCGACATAAACAAAGCAATACGCCCTTTGGAGAGAGCGCCCGATGCACCCCTCGACCTATGCCGCGACCCATCCCGACAAGCCCGCGATCATCGTCGCCGAAACGGGCGAGACGATCAGCTATGCCGAACTCGACGCCGCGTCGAACCGCGCCGCGCAGCTGTTTCGCGCGCACGGGCTGGGGCATGAGGACGTCGTCGCTTTCATGCTCGAGAACACCCCCCATTATTACGGGCTGACCTGGGGCGCGCAGCGCGCCGGGCTGCGCTACGTCTGCATCTCGTCGCGGCTGACGCAGGACGAAACCGATTATATCCTCGAAAATTCGGGCGCGAAAATGCTCGTCGTCTCGGCGAGCCTCGCAGCGGCGGCGCAGCAACTGACGACGCAGATCACCCGCTTCGCGATGGGCGGCGACATTGCGGGCTGGGCGAAGATCGAGGACGAGCTGGCAAAAATGCCGGCGGAGCGCATCGCCGACGAGCGCGCCGGGGTCGATATGCTCTATTCGTCGGGCACCACCGGGCGGCCGAAGGGCGTGCGCGTTCCGCTGCCGGAGGATCCGGCGATCGACGCCGCGAACAGCCTCGTCATGCTCGCGAGCGCCGCTTTCGGGATCAACGCCGACAGCGTCTATCTGTCGCCGGCGCCGCTCTATCACGCCGCGCCGCTGCGCTGGTCGATGACGATCCACCGCCTTGGCGGCACCGTTGTCCTGATGAAGAAGTTCGATGCCGAGGGCGCGCTCGCGGCGATCCAGCATTATCGCTGCAACTGCGCGCAGTTCGTGCCGACGCATTTCGTGCGGATGCTGAAGCTGCCCGACGCCGTCCGCGCGCAATATGACGTGACCTCGATGAAGGGTGCGATCCACGCCGCGGCGCCGTGCCCCGTGCCGGTCAAGCAGGCGATGATCGACTGGTGGGGGCCGGTGCTGCTCGAATATTATGCGGGGTCGGAGGGCAATGGCATGACCTTCGCGACCAGCCACGACTGGCTCGCGCACAAGGGCACGGTCGGCCGCCCGATCATGGGCACGCTCCATATCGTCGGCGAGGATAACGAGACCGAACTGCCGGTGGGCGAAGAAGGCGCGGTGTTCTTCGAGAGCGAAAATATCTTTGAATATCATGATGATCCGGAGAAGACCGCATCGAGCCGCAATTCGAAAGGCTGGTCGACGCTGGGCGATGTGGGCAAAGTTGATGAAGATGGCTTCCTCTACCTCACCGACCGCAAGAGCTTCATGATCATCTCGGGCGGCGTGAATATCTATCCGCAGGAAATCGAGAATCACCTCGTCACCCACCCGAAGGTCGCCGACGTCGCGGTCGTCGGCGGACCGCACGAGGAAATGGGCGAGGAAGTGATCGCGGTGATCCAGCCCGCCGACATGGCCGACGCGACCGACGCCTTCCGCGCCGAGCTTCTGAGCTATGCGCGCGAGAAATTGTCCGGCGTGAAGATCCCGCGGCGGATCGACTTCCTCGAAGCGCTGCCGCGCCACGACACGGGCAAGCTCTACAAGCGGCTGCTGCGCGACCAATATTGGGAGAAGGCGAAGGCGGGAGCCTGAAGGATGAGCGCGCGCGTCGAATTCTTCTTCGACCTGTCGAGCCCGTGGACCTGCCTTGCGTTCCACAATCTGCCCGGCGTGCTCGAACGGACGGGTGTGACGGCGATCTACCGGCCGATTCTCGTGGGCGGCGTGTTCAACGCCGTGAACCCCGCCGTCTATGCCGCGCGCGAGCAGGCCGACAACCGGCGGCTCCAGCATAGCTGGAAGGTGCTGAAGGATTGGGCGCGGCTCGCCGGCGTGCCGATGAACTTCCCCTCGCAATATCATCCGGCGAAGAGTGTGCAGGCGATGCGCTTCGCGACCGCGCTCGAAGCGGATCAGACCGCCCTTGCGCGGTTCGCGCGCGCCGCCTTCGCCAGCTATTTCGGCCGTCAGGAGAATCTCGACGATCCCGAGGTGCTGGAAGCCGTCGCGACGGCCGAGGGACTCGATGGCGCGGCGATCCGCGCCGCCGCGGGTAGCGACGAAGTGAAGGCGCGGCTCCGCGCCAACACCGACGAGGTCGTCGCGCGTGGCGGCTATGGGTCGCCGACGATCTTCGTCGACGGCACCGACATGTATTTCGGCAACGACCAGCTCCCGCTCGTCGAAGCTGCACTGAAAAGGACTCCCCGATGAAGGACCGTATCTCGATCACCATGCTGGAGGACGGCATCGCCGACGTCCGGCTGATCCGCGCCGACAAGATGAACGCGCTCGACCCCGCGATGTGGTCGGCGCTCGCCGAGGCGGTCGACGACCTGAAGGCCCGGCAAGGGCTGCGTGTCGTTGTCCTGTCGGGCGAGGGGCGTGCCTTCTGCGCCGGGCTCGACCTTTCCAGCCTCAGCAACGATCGCGACCCCGGTGCGAGCAGCGCGGGCGGCACCTTGTCCGACCGCACGCGCGGCATTGCCAACAACGCCCAATATGCCGCGTGGGGCTGGCGCGAAATCCCGGTGCCGGTGATCGCCGCAGTGCATGGCGTCGCCTTCGGTGCGGGCAGCCAGATCATGGCGGCCGCCGACATCCGCATCGTCCATCCCGACACGCGCATCGCGATCATGGAAATGCGCTGGGGCCTGGTTCCCGACGTCGCCGGCATGGCGCTGTGGCGGACGCAGGTCGCCGACGATGTGCTGCGCGAGATGATCTATACCAATCGCGAATTCACCGGCTCGGAAGCGAAGATCCTGGGCTTCGCGACCCACGTGTCGGACGATCCGCTCGCCAAGGCGATGGAACTGGCGCGGGTGATCGCGAACAGGAATCCGCACGCGATCCGCGGCGCGAAGCGGCTCTGCAACATGCTCGCAGACGCGAGCGACGCCGAGATCCTGCAGGCCGAGAGCGACGAGCAGGTGAAGGTCATCCGCACCCCCAACCAGATGGAGGCGGTGATGGCGCATATGCAGAAGCGGAAGCCGAATTTCGCGGACTAGAGCAGGTTCAGAAAGCGCGCGGCATTGTGCCACTCGGCCTCGCGCCGCGCGCGCGCTTTTTGGGCCTCGCTATCGGCGCCCCAGCGGCGTTCCTGATACAGTTCGTCGAGGCTGACGGCTTCCCATAGCTCTGCGGCGGTGTAGGCATTTTCGATCAGCGCCAGGCCCGCGACGAGCGAGCCGCCGATCGTCACCAGCAGCGTGAGCGGCGCGAGCCGGAACGGATCGTGTGACAGCACGGCGTCGCGCAGCGCCGCGATGGTCGCGTCCGGTTGGTCAATCGGCAGCACGCCCTCGGCCAGCGCGAATTCGATGCCGTACCGCTGCTCTGCCCAGGTCAGCAGGGGGTTCCAGAGGGCAATCTGTTCGGCTTGCAGGGCAGGGTCGCGGTCGTCGCGGTAGCAGAAGAGGTCGCTTGTCGCGTAAGCCGCAATCGGCTCGGCGAACGCGGCGGCGTCGGCGCCGGCAATGTCGATCGCCGCATTGGCGATCCCCGTCAGCGGCATGCGGGCGGGATCGATAGTCTCTCCGACCGCATTCCATTCGTCCGCAATCGCTTCGGCGAGCACCAAGCTTTCGACGACCAGCGGCGCGCGCTTGGGCGTGCGCACGGGACGCCCGTCGAGCGCGATGCCCCATGCGCCGTCTTCGCGGACGGCCTCGGCCTGCTGCCAGAAGCGCTTCATGGGGCCTTCGGCGATCGCCAGCGGCGCGCGAGGATCAGGGGCATGACCGCGAAGTCGAAGACCCCGGCCAGCACCACCGCGACGCCGATCCAGCGGTCGGTCGGCTGCCCCGCGATCGCCCACGCGCCGCGGATCAGGATGAAGCCCGCGATGATGAAGATCGCGCCCATCAGGCGCATCGCCGCCAGCGCGAAAAAGCGCTTTTTGGCGAGGGCGTCCGCCGCCTGAGTCATGCGCCCGTCCTTTCGCCGCCAAGCTCGCGCATCAGATGCGCGACCGCGCGGTTGCCGGTCGCCTCGACGCCCGCCGCCAGGCGTTCGCGCTCGTCGCCGGGTTTGTTCTGCGACAGCTTCAGCGTCGGCCGCCACGCCCGGATGCGCATCTCGAACCCCGTGATCGCGCCGGTCAGCTTGCCGAAATAGGCCTGGTCCATCTTGGCGCGCGTCCAGGGCGGATCCTCGCCGATCCGCTCTTCATGAAGCGCCGACAGCGCGTCGAGCTGTGCGATCAGCCCGGCATCGTCCAGCTTTTGCGCCACGCCCTCCATTTCGACCGCAACATAGTTCCAGGTCGGAACCGCCTTCGTCGGATCCGCGTACCAGTTGGCGCTGAGATAGGCGTCGGGACCCTGCACCACCGCGAGCATCGGGCTGCCGTCGAGGTGGCGGGTCAGCGCATTGCCGCGTGACAGATGGAAACGGATCGTTGTCGCATCGTCGCTCAGCACGACAGGGGCGTGCGCGACGCGCGGGCCGTCGGGCGTCGCCGCGAAGATCGCGGCAAAGCCGATCTCGCGTACGAACATGGGAGCAAGGTCGTCATGATCCGGACGAAAAGCGGAATTGGGGTGCATCAGCGTGGCCTTTTGGAAGGAGATTTGCGAGGGCTGGGCGTGCCGCCGCGTCCGGAAGGGCTGCTGGGCTTGTTTTTTGTTTTGGCTTTCGGTTTTCCAACCTGGTCGGTCGGCTTGCTTGTCGCGGTGCGGCCTCGCCGTTCGCCGCGGCGCGCTTTGCGGATCTGTTTGCTATGCGCCTTGGCGGCCGCCTTCGCAGCAGCTTTCGGGGGCGGGCCCTTGGGGGCGTCGTCGATGCCCGTCTCGCCGAGCAGCAAGTCGAAGCCAAGGGCGTCGAGGCTTGCCGCGAAATGCTCGGGAACGTCGGCGCTGACGTCGATGCTACCCCCGTCGGGATGGTCGATGCGCAGGCGGCGGCTGTGGAGATGCAGCTTGCGGCTGATCGTCCCGGTCAGGAAGGCTCCCTTGCCCCCATATTTGCCGTCGCCGACGATCGGATGGCCGATCGCCGCCATATGGACGCGAAGCTGGTGCGTGCGGCCGGTGAGCGGCTGAAGCTCGACCCAGGCGGCGCTGTTCCCGGCGCGTTCGATGACGCGGTAGCGTGACCTGGACGGCAAGCCTTTCTCATCGACATGCATCTTCTCGCCGCCCGATCCGGGCTGTTTGGCGAGCGGCAGGTCGATCTCGCCCTGCGCGATGTCGGGAACGCCGACGACAATCGCCCAATAGGTCTTGCGCGCGCTGCGGTTCGAAAAGGCCTTGGCGAACCAGGCCGCCGCGCGGGGCGTGCGCGCGACGAGCAGCGCGCCCGATGTGTCCTTGTCGAGCCGGTGGACGAGCTTTGGCCGCACCGGTGCCTCGCCCTGCAGGGCGCCGAGCAGGCCATCGACATGTGCGTCGGTCTTGGTGCCGCCCTGCGTCGCAAGACCGGGCGGCTTGTCGAGAACCAGCGCGCTCTTGTCGCGGTGGATCACCATCGTCTCGGCGAAGGCGACGTCGGCGGGCGAAAGCGGCTTTTCCCTGCGCGGTTTCGGACCGGAGGGCGCCGCAGGCGGGACGGGCATCGCGATCCGCTGCCCGGCTTCGATGCGATCGGAAACGTCGGCCTTGCGGCCATCGATCGTGAGTTCTCCCGACCGCGCCCAGCGCGCGATCAGCGCGTGCGGAGTTCCCGGCCGGTGGCGCTTGAACCAGCGGTCGAGGCGGATGCCGCCATCCTCTTCGGCAACGGTGGCGCTGTCCTGAATGCCGCGGTCGTGCGTCATGCCGGAAGCTGCCGGATCAATAGCATCCCGAGGCCGCAGGCGAGGATTCCGCCGGCGACCGAGGCGAGCACATAGGCGGCAGCCTGCCCCGCCTGGCCGCGTTCGAACAGCAGCCAGAACTCCATGCTGAAGGAGGAAAAGGTCGTGAAGCCGCCCAGAATGCCGACGCCGACGAACAGACGCGTGGCTTCGCCGCCGCTGGCCTCGCGTGCCAGCCAGCCGACGAGCAAGCCCATCAAAAAGCTCCCGGCGATGTTGACGCTGAGCGTCCACCACGGGAAATTGGGACCGAGCCGCGCGAGCATCGCCTTGCCGACGAAGTAACGCGCGCCCGATCCGATGGCGCCACCGATCATGACAGAAAACAGGCCGTTCATGCGCTTCGCCCTAGCCGGAAAAGCGCGGCGCGGAAAGCGGGCGTGTTGCCGGGCGTCGGCTGTGGTCACCGAGCCCCTCTTCGGTCCGTGTGCGATGCGCCGTCCGACGGGCAGCGACCAGAAGCACCGCAAGTCCAGCCAGGCGGCATCGTTGGCGCGTCGGGGCGGGCGACGAGAGCATCGGTGGCTTTGACGGATGCTTCCGCTGCGCGGAGGCCAGGATCAATTAGCCGTTGACGACAGGAACAAACCATGTCCAAAGTGGAGTGTCTTCCATCCGTTTTATCTCTGCCGTCTGAACCGACGGCGAGGTTTGGGTCCGAAATGGCGGCGAATGGGAACGAACAAAAGGTGAATATGGCCGGAGTGACGGCATAAAGACGTCATGGCGGATCAAGGGGCAGGGGCATCGACATGGAACATGCGGTCCGGTTTCAATGGGGCGAAGACGCGGCAAATGGGGCGCAAGACGTTTTGCCGGCGAGCGCGCCGTCGACGTTGCTCGCGGTCGGGCTTTCGGCGTCGGCGTCGCGGTTCGATTCGATCGAGGGCGTTCGAATGGTTGCGACGCTTCCTGCATGCGATGCGGCGGCGCATGTCCGCGATATGCTTGTCCTCGACATGGTATGGGTGGCGGCACCGGAAGCCATCGATAGCAGGATATTCGCGCAGCTCTGCCAGGCGGTTGCGGACAAGGGGTGTGCCTTGATTTGTGAAACATCGCTCGCGGCGCTCGACCGGGTCGCAGCGGCGATCCCCGACACGATTCGTGTGGAATGGCTTGTCGATGCAGATGCGACCGATCGTCGCATGGCGCTGGCGGCCGCGCGATCCGAACGGCATCTCGTCGTGCAGGAAGTCGCGCGCGACCCCGCGATGGAACGGATCGACCGGCTGCAGGAAGAGATCGCACGTATTTCACGGTTACTCGGCGACATCGCCCGCGAACGGAGCGGCCTTCCCGGTACACCGACCGGCTTCGAGCGCGGCAGGATTTCACCGACTATCCGGATCAGGTGCGGGCGCCGGCGCGCGATTTCGCGACAATGCCGCGGAGTTTTGTGCCCGAGGAACGCACAGCCGAGCGCCAGCGCGCGAAAATGGTGCGGCGCCTGCTGCGGCAGCGCCGACTCCGCGAGCAGTTTTTCCCGGCGGACCTGTTCGCCGACCCCGCTTGGGACATGCTGCTCGACCTCTATGCGGCGCGGCTCGAGCGGCGGCCGGTGTCCGTATCGAGCCTTTGCATCGCTTCGGCGGTCCCTGCAACCACCGCGCTGCGCTGGATCAAGACGATGACCGATGGCGGGCTCTTCATCCGCGAAGCCGATCCACACGACGGCCGCCGCATCTTCATCGCGCTCGCCGAAGCGACATTCGACGCGCTCGAACGCTATTTCGAGGCGCTGGAGGAATAGTCGCGGCTTGCCACCGGCGGCGGCTTGTGGCAGGGGCGCGCATCCCCCAAGCGGACGGCCGGGGGGCGCTTAGCTCAGTTGGTAGAGCATCTCGTTTACACCGAGAGGGTCGGCGGTTCGAGCCCGTCAGCGCCCACCACAAGATTGCCGATAACAGGCTGAAGCCCGACCTGTTTCTCCATGCGCAGCGGCGGGCGAAGGCGCCGGGGATCGGAACATTGGGCCATATCCCGCGGCCGTGAGGGTGGATCAGGCGGTCGCTGCGGGGAATCATGTGCGGGCAGGTGTATGTCCGCACGGCGCTTGATGCGATGCTCGCCGATACGCACGCGCAGGTTGAGTATGGAATGCGGAATCCGCAAGCCTCAGCGAGCGATGGGTGCCTTGCGGGCGCGCCAGATGATGCTGATCGTGAAGAGACCGATCCCGGCCCAGACGATGTTGAGCACCGCCGACGGAATCGCTCCGTTATAGCCCGAGTTGACGATGAAGCCCGCGGCGCCGATCACGTTCATCCACTGATAGATATAGCCCCGCGCCGCGAGCTTGCCGAGCGAGAGAAGTATATAGGCGGTCAGGATCAGGACCGCGGCGGACCATCCGATGACTTCGATGATGATGGCCTCGGCGCTCATACGCTTCGTCTCCCAATGAAAACGCCCGCCCCGGCGAGGGGCGGGCGCTCATAGCATCAGCGGTTTGCCGCGTCAGGCCGCGAGCTTGCGCAGCACATAGTGCAGGATGCCGCCGTTCATATAATATTCGACCTCGTTCGCGGTATCGATGCGGCAGAGCGTGTCGAAGGCAAAGGTCGAGCCGTCGGGGCGTGTGACGTTTACGGTGACCGTCTGGCGCGGCTTCAGCTCCGCGACGCCGGTAATCGTGAACTGGTCGTCGCCGGTCAGGCCCAGCGTCTCGCGGCTCTGGCCTTCGAGGAACTGCAGCGGCAGCACGCCCATGCCGACGAGGTTCGAGCGGTGGATGCGCTCGAAGCTTTCGACGATCACCGCGCGGACGCCGAGCAGATTGGTGCCCTTCGCCGCCCAGTCGCGCGACGAGCCGGTCCCATATTCCTTGCCGGCGATGACCACCAAGGGCGTGCCGTCGGCTTTGTGGCGCATCGCGGCGTCGTAGATCGGCATGACTTCCTGGCCGTAGCGCGACATGCCGCCTTCGATGCCGGGGACCATTTCATTCTTGATGCGGATGTTGGCGAAGGTGCCGCGCATCATGACTTCGTGGTGGCCGCGGCGGGCGCCGTAGCTGTTGAAGTCGGCCTTGCTAACCTGATGTTCCATAAGCCATTTTCCGGCCGGGCTGTCCGCCTTGATGCTGCCCGCCGGAGAAATGTGGTCGGTGGTGATGCTGTCGCCGAGGATCGCGAGCGGCTTGGCGCCCACGATGTCCGACACCGGCGCCGGGGTCATCGACATGCCCTCGAAGTAGGGCGGGTTGGCGACATAGGTCGATCCGGCGCGCCACTGGTAGGTGTCGCTGCCCTCGACCTCGATCTTCTGCCAATGCTCGTCGCCCTTGTAGACGTGGGCGTAGCGCGCCTCGAACATGTCGCGGCTCACCGCGCCCGCGACGACCGACGCGACTTCCTCGTTCGTCGGCCAGATGTCCTTGAGGAACACGTCGCCCCCCGACTGGTCCTGCCCGATCGGCGTGGTGGTGAAATCCTCGATCACCGTGCCCTTCAGCGCATAGGCGACGACGAGCGGCGGCGAGGCGAGGAAGTTCGCGCGCACGTCGGGCGACACGCGGCCCTCGAAGTTGCGGTTGCCCGAGATGACCGCCGCGGCGACGAGGCCGTTCTCGTTGATCGCCTTCGAAATCGGCTCGGCGAGCGGCCCCGAGTTGCCGATGCACGTCGTGCAGCCGTAACCGACGAGGTTGAAGCCGATATTGTCGAGATGCTTCTGCAGCCCGGCCTTCTCCAGATAGTCGGTGACCACCTGCGACCCCGGGGCGAGCGAGGTCTTGACCCACGGCTTGGGCTTCAGCCCCAGCGCGTCGGCTTTCTTCGCGACGAGGCCCGCGGCGACGAGCACGCCGGGGTTCGACGTGTTGGTGCAGCTGGTGATCGCGGCGATGGTGACGTCGCCGTCGCCGATGTCGAAATCCTTGCCCTCGACCGGCACGCGCGTCTGCGCCTTTTTATAGGTGTTCGCCATGTCGGCGTTGAACACATCGTCGACGTCCGGCAGCGAGACGCGGTCCTGCGGCCGCTTCGGCCCCGCGAGCGACGGCACGACGCTGCCGAGGTCCAGCTCAAGGGTGTCGGTGAAGATGGGGTCCGCGGCGCCCTCGACGATCCACAGCCCCTGCGCCTTGGCATAGGCCTCGACCAGCGCGATATTTTCCTCGCTGCGCCCGGTCAGGCGCATATAATCGAGCGTCTTGTCGTCGACGCCGAAGAAGCCGCAGGTCGCGCCATATTCGGGCGCCATATTGGCGAGCGTCGCGCGGTCGGCGAGGCTGAGCGAGGCGAGGCCGGGGCCGAAATATTCGACGAAGCGGCCGACGACGCCCTTGGCGCGCAGCATCTGCGTCGCGGTGAGCACGAGGTCGGTCGCGGTGACGCCTTCCTTCAGCTTGCCGGTGAATTTAAAGCCGACGACCTCGGGGATCAGCATCGACACGGGCTGGCCCAGCATCGCGGCCTCGGCCTCGATCCCGCCGACGCCCCAGCCGAGCACGCCGAGGCCGTTGATCATCGTCGTGTGGCTGTCGGTGCCCACACAAGTGTCGGGATAGGCGACGGTCGCGCCCGACGCGTCCTCGCTCGACCACACCGCCTGCGCGATATGCTCGAGATTGACCTGGTGGCAGATGCCCGTGCCCGGGGGCACCGCCTTGAAATTCGACAGCGACTTCGACCCCCATTTCAGGAAGTCATAGCGCTCGCCGTTGCGATAATATTCGATCTCGACATTCTGCTCGAACGCCTTGGGGTGGCCGAATTCGTCGACCATAACGCTGTGGTCGATGACGAGGTGGACGGGGACGAGCGGGTTGATCTTGGTCGTGTCGCCGCCGAGCGTCGCGATCGCATCGCGCATCGCGGCGAGGTCGACCACGCAGGGCACGCCGGTGAAATCCTGCAGCAGCACGCGCGCGGGGCGATACTGGATCTCGCGGTTCGAATGCGGGTTCTTCTGCCAGTCGACCAGCGCCTGCACGTCGTCGGTCGACACGGTGAAGCCGCCATCCTCGAAGCGCAGCAGATTTTCGAGCAGCACCTTCATCGAGAAGGGCAGCCGCGACACGTCGCCGAGCTTCGCCGCGGCCTTGTCGAGCGAGTAATAAGCGTAAGTCTTGCCGCCGACGCTCAGCGTCGAACGGGTGCCCAGCGTGTCATTGCCCGTGGTCGTCATAGAACAAGCAGTCCCCATGTTGGCGCGGCGGGGAATGACCGTCCGGTGGCAAAGCAGGAGAGCGGGGCCAACGGGAGTCGCACGCGCAGGTTTATGTTGGCGACGCCTTACGCCGGGGGGTGGGAAATGCAAGGGGGTGGGGGTGGTTGGTTGGCGCCTGGGCGGTGTTGGTGCGACAGCGGGGCAAGGATTTTTTCGCACAAAGACACGAAGGCAGAAAGGAGCGTTCGCCGCTTCGTCTCCCCCGACCATCGACCTGGAGGCGGCATTCGGCAAATTTCGCTGGTCATCCCGCGAAGACGGAAATCCGGCCCATCGTCTTCGCGCCTTTGCCCCTTTTCGTGAGGTCTTTGAAGTCTCACGCAAAGGCGCAAAGGCGCGAAGGAAAGCCGAAGCATTTACCCGCGTTGTCGCCCGGACTTGATCCGGGGTCCATGCGGTGCCGGTGGAATGGATCCCGGATCAAGTCCGAGATGACGAGGGATGCCCGGAATAGTCCATAGCGGAGAGGGTCGTATCCTATCCCGTCCGAACCCCGTTAAGCTGCCCGTATGGCGGGCGGATACGCGCCATCGACTTGACAAACGTACCATAAATGATACATTGAGATGCAATGGCTGATAGGGTTTCCCGCGCAGCCAGAATCGAATTGCTGTCTTATCGCAGCGCCGCAGGAAACGAGCCGGTGCGGGACTGGCTGGTGGACCTGCCCGAGCCGCATCGCCGCGCGATCGGAATGGATTTGCAGCGGGTCCAATATCGCTGGCCGGTCGGCATGCCGCTGGTTCGTCCGATGGGCAAGGGACTGTTCGAAGTGCGGACGCCTTTGGCCGATGGCACTGCGGCGCGGGTGCTATTCTGTTTCCACAAGGGCGAGCTATACGCCCTGCACGGCTTTATAAAAAAGGCGCAAAAGACGCCCGAAGCCGAATTGAAATTGGCGCGGATGCGCCAGAAAGAGATAGATAATGGCGGATAACAAGCATCGCGGATCGACGCTCGACAGCTTTCTGGAAAGCGAAGGCGTGCTCGGCGAATTTCAGGCGCAGGCGATCAAAGAAGTGATCGCGTGGCAATTGGCCGAGGCGATGCGCGAGCGCAAGATGAGCAAGACGCGCCTCGCGCAATTGCTGCGCACCAGCCGCAGTCAGGTGAACCGGGTGCTCGACCCCAATGGCGGCAATGTCACCATCGAAACGCTGCAACGCGCCGCGGCGCTGGTGGGTCGACGGGTGGAGGTGGCGCTGGTTTGATGGGGGTAGCCGAGGATTTGGCCGATCTGCGCGCCTTTGATATCGCGCCAAGGCGGCGCTGACGGCGGGCGAGGATGAACTGGTGCCTGCCGATTTCGCCAAGCGGCTGATCGCCGGTGAAAGCCCGCTGCGCGTCTGGCGGGAATGGCGCGGGCTGAGCCAGGGGAAGCTGGGCGCCGTGTCGGGGGTCAACCGGGTGCAGATTGCCGATATCGAGGCCGGGCGCGGCAAGGGGGCGGTGGAGACGGTGCGCAAGCTGGCGGAGGCGCTGGGGGTCAGGGTGGATGATTTGGTTTGAGGATGAAAACGCCTCAATTCCGGGCTGTCACGCCTTCGACCGGGAAAGTCGGAGTCTTCATTTCCATATTTATCAAAATGACCTTGACGGCCTGATCGCAATCTGACATTTCGATGTTATTCGAAATGAGGATTCGCAGATGAAAGCCGATGCTGCCGTCACCGCCTTGGGCGCTCTTGCACAGGACCATCGTCTCGCGCTGTTTCGCTTGCTGGTACAGACGGGCGAGGGCGGGCTTGCCGCAGGCATGATCGCCGAGAAGCTGGGTGTGCCGAACAGTTCGTTGTCGTTCCACCTGACGCAGCTGCGCGAGGCGGGACTGGTCTTGCAGGAGCGCCAGCATCGTTCGATCATCTATCGCGCCAATTATCCGGCGATGAATGCGCTGGTCGCGTACCTCATGGAAAATTGCTGTGCCGGTGCCGCCGATTGCGGCGCGGGCGCGGCGTGTGAAACCCCCGCACAGGAAAGGAAAAGTGCATGAAGCGCCTGCATGTCCATGTCGGCGTCGAAAATCTCGACGCCTCGATCGGCTTCTATTCGACGATGTTCGGTGCCGAGCCGTCCGTCGTGAAAGAGGATTATGCCAAATGGATGCTCGACGACCCGCGGGTCAATTTCGCGATCTCGGCGGGCAATCATGCACGTAAAGGCATCGAGCATCTCGGCATTCAGGCCGAAAGCGTCGAAGAGCTTGGCGAGGTTTATGGCCGCTTGAAGGCGGCCGACAGGCCCGTTCTCGAAGAGGGTCGGACCACATGTTGCTATGCCAGGTCGGAGAAGAGCTGGATCGCCGACCCCGACGGCATCGTCTGGGAAGCCTTCTTCACCGACGGCGAAGCGACCACCTATGGCGACAGCCCCGCGCTCGACCAGCTTGCGGGCAATGATACAGGGTCGACCTGCTGCGTTCCCAAGTCGATCGGTGCGGCATGACCCGCCCGTTCAACGTCCTTTTTCTTTGCACGGGCAATTCGGCGCGTTCGATCCTGTCCGAAGCCATATTGAACCGTGAAGGCGAAGGGCGCTTCCGGGCTTTTTCGGCGGGCAGCTTTCCGAAGGGCGAGGTGCATCCGGCCGCCTTGGCGCTGCTTGGCGAATTGGGATATTCGACCGAGGGTTATCGATCGAAGAGCTGGGACGAGTTCGCGGCGCCCGATGCGCCGCCGCTCGATTTCATCTTCACCGTCTGCGACAATGCCGCCGGCGAGACGTGCCCGATATGGCCGGGCAAGCCGGTGACGGCGCATTGGGGCATAGAAGACCCGGCTGCCGTCGAAGGCGACGGGCAGCGCGAAGCCTTCTGGCAGGCCTATCTTGCGCTCAAACGGCGTATCGATCTGCTGCTCGCCCTGCCGCTCGCAAGCCTTGACGAGTTGAGCCTCGCGGAACGGCTGCGCGCCATCGGCAAGACCGCCGACGAGGAGGCGGCGCTTGGCTGACACCGCGCCGCTCGGGCGGCGTCTTGCGGCCGAGGGCGTCGGCGCCTTCTTCCTCTTCGCCTGCGTCATCGGGTCGGGGATCATGGCGCAGGGGCTGTCGGGCGGGAATGACGGCGTCGCCCTGCTCGCCAACACGATTGCGACCGGCGCGATGCTGTTCGTGCTGATTACGATGCTCGGCCCGATTTCGGGCGCGCATTTCAACCCGGCGGTGACGCTCGTCTTTGCGCTGCGGCGCGAACTGCCGTGGCTCGATGCCGCCGCCTATGTCGCCGCCCAGCTGGCCTTCGGCGTCCTGGGCGCGTGGGTCGCGCATCTGATGTTCGACCTGCCGACGCTCCAGCTTTCGGTAAAAACGAGAACCGGATTGGGGCAGTGGGTGGGCGAGTTCGTCGCCACTTTCGGCCTTGTGATGACGATTCTCGGGACGGTGACATACAGGCTGCAGGCCGTGGCAGCGTCGGTCGGGCTGTATATCACCGCCGCCTATTGGTTCACCTCATCGACCAGTTTTGCAAATCCGGCGATCACCGGGGCGCGCAGCCTCTCCGACACCTTCGCGGGGATAGCGCCGCACGATGTGCCGATGTTCGTTGCCGCGCAACTCGTTGGCGCGGTCAGTGCAGCGATCGCCGGAAGCGCGCTCTTCCCGCCACAAAAATAGCTCCTTCCTACCTTATCCAAATAGGTTCAAAACCATTCCGGTTCATTCCAATCTGATTCGGGAGATGGAGCTATGGGGCGTAAGGTGGCGCGGGGTTCGCGGGGGGAAGCGGGGGTTTCTGGAGGTGGTGAGGGTGGCTCCCTCCCCACTGCGACTAGCGGGCGAGCCCGCAAGTCTCGTGATCGGAGCCACGGGTCTCCGATCCCCCCTCCCGCTTTCGGGAGGGGAGTCGGGAAAATCCCCTGATGCCGGGGCTGCGCATTCGCGAGGACGGGTGGACGGTGGCGCGGACGCGGACGTTTCTGGCCGCGCTGACGCAGACGGGGTGCGTGACCGATGCGGCGCGCGTCGCGGGGATCAGCCGCACGTCGGTGAATGACGCGCGCGGGCGCTTCGCCGCGTTCGACCGCGCCTGCTCGACCGCGCTGGCGCGCGCCGGGCGGGGGGTGCGGGCGATCGCCTATGAACGCGCGGTCGTCGGGCGCGAGACGGTGGTCATGCGCGGCGGCAAGGAGGTCGAGCGGCGGATCACGCCGTCCGATTCGATGCTGGCGCTGCTGGTCAAGCGCGGCGAGATGGGCGACGGCAACGAGGACGGCGGCACCGCGGCGCTTCCGCCCTTGCGCATGCGAAAACGCCGCCGGCCTTGCGGCCAGCGGCGTCTCAGTGGACAGGGTTGCTACCGTCAGGCGTAGCGGACGGCGACATTCTGTTTGCGGCGCCGCGCGCGCATCGCGCCGCCGACGAAGCCGAGGCCGAGCAGCATCATCGCCCAGGTCGCCGGTTCGGGAACCGCCGAAACGTCGAGGCGGACATTGTCGAGCAGCGGGCCGATATTGTCGGCGCTGGTCGTTCCGAACGCCATCTTCAGCGAGCCCGCGCCGGTCGCGATGAAGCTGATCGACGAGGTGGTGAAGGCGGTGCTGCCCGGGATCGACACCGAGGAGAAGACCGAGTTGGCGTTCGAGCCGAGCCCGGTGCTCGTCAGGCCGGTGCCCGTGAGGCCGCTGACCAGCGACGGATCGAGGAACAGGATCGCCTGGAAATTATCGGCGACCGAGCCGCGCTGCGCGCCGCCGACGTCGAAGCTGAAGGTGACGAGGTCGCCCGCGTTGAACAGGAAGTTCTGGATCGAGGTGATCGTCGCCGGACCCGGAGTGCCGTCGAGGTCGATCACATTGCCCGATGCAGGCGGCGTGACGCCGATCGAAAAGGCGTTGGGTGACCCGACGACGTCGACCGAGACGCCGCCGGTGAGCGTCCAGTTCGTGAGGTTCGTGACCGTCAGCGCCGGCGCGTCAGCCTCGAAACCGTCAGTGAAAAGCGTTGCGGCCGAAGCCGGAGTAGCCATGGTAATCGCGGCAGAGGCCGCAAGTGCGTAGATAAAACGCATGTGTGTTCCTCCCTTTTGATGCCGCGTGCGACTCGTGCGGACAGGGGAACGTAACAAAAATTAGGTCCACTGTTGACTAAATGATTCGGGAACAAGGGAAATTTGTTCCAGATCGAGACTCGGCGGCGCGGGCGGGCGCGGACTCGCAGGGGTTTCGGGGCGAACGCTACCCCTTTCGGGTTATCGTGCGGACGGTGTGCGTGTTAAGCGCTTGTTATGCGCCGGGCCGGTCGTCGAAGAGCGCCTTCAGATCCTTCTTCAATATCTTGCCGTTGGCGTTGCGCGGCAGCGTGCCTTCGGTGAAGCGGATCGCGACCGGCACCTTGAACGCGGCGAGCCGCGCGCGCACCCACGCCTGGAGCTCGGCCTCGCTCGCGCTGGTGCCGGGGGCGAGGTGGACGACCGCGGCGGGCTCCTCGCCCAGCGTGCGGTGGGGGATGCCGATCACCGCGGCGTCGGTGACCGCGGGATGCTCGTAGAGGCGGTTCTCGACCTCCGACGAATAGATATTCTCGCCGCCGCGCAGCACCATGTCCTTCGCGCGGTCGACGATATAGAGAAAGCCTTCGTCGTCGAGGCGCGCGAGGTCGCCGGTGCGGACCCAGCCGCCCACGAAGGTTTCGGCGGTCGCCTGCGGCTTGTTCCAATAGCCGGTGACGATCATCGGGCCGCGCGCCCAGAGCTCGCCGACCGTCCCGGTGGGGAGCGGGGTGACGCCGTCGTCGGCGCGGATCTCGAGGTCGGCGACGGGGACCGGCGGGCCGGCGCTGGTCGGGCGGTTCAGATAATCCTCGGCCGAGTGCGAGGTGACCGTCGCCATCGTCTCGGTCATCCCCCAGCCGTTGCCGGGAAGCGCGCCGAACTCTTCGTAGATGCGCTTGACGAGCTCGGGCGCCGAGGGGGCGCCGCCGTAGGAAATCGACTCCAGTGAGGAGAGGTCGTAGCTGGCGCGGTCCGGATGCTCGATGAGCTGCCACGCGATCGTCGGGACGCCGCCGGTGACGTTGACGCGCTCGCGCTCGATGATCCGCATCGCCTGCGCTGCGTCCCACTTGCGCATGAAGATCATCGTGCCCCCTGCCGCCATGCTGCCCATCAGGGTCGCCGAGCAGGCGGTGACGTGGAACAGCGGGATCACGGTCAGGATGGTGCGCGGCGCGGGGTCGGGGACCGGCTCGCCGCGGCGGACGAAATTGCGCGCCGCCGCGAAGGCGCCCGAGAGGATGTTGGTGGCAAGGTTGCGGTGCGTGCCGAGCGCGCCCTTCGGATGGCCGGTGGTGCCGCTGGTGTAGAAGATCGTCGCGGGATCGTCGCTCGCGAGCGCGACGGGCGGGCGGTCGCGGGGGGCAAGCGCGGCCCAGTCGGCGGGGCGGCCGATGAGGGCTTCGAGCGCGGTGGTGCCCTCGATCGCTGTCAGCGCGCGCGTGACGATCCATTCGCCGACGTCCGGCATGTCGGCGCGGTGCGCCGCGAGGCGGTCGTAGCGTTCGGCGTCGACGATCACGATGCGCGCGCCCGAATCGCGGATGCCATAGGTCAGCTCGTCGCCGGTCCACCACGCGTTGAGCGGCACCGCGATCGCGCCGATCGAAACGATCGCGAAGAAGATCACTGGCCATTCGGGCAGGTTGCGGGTGGCGAAGGCGATGCGGTCGCCCTTGCCGACGCCGCGATCGACGAGAGCCTGCGCGAGTGCGGCAACGGCGCGATACTGCGCCTCGAAGCTCACGCGCTCGTCGCCCAGGATCGTCGCGAGGCGATCGCCATGGCTCCGCGAGAGGTCGAGCAGCACCCCGAGGTCGGCGGGCGCGTGCTTCCAGACGCGCGTCGGGATGCCGCGGATCGTCGCCATATCCATTTCGAACTTGCTTCCGGGCGCGGTGAGCGCGGCGGTCGCGTCGGCGAGCGAGACTCTGGGCCAGGCGGGGTCGATGGCAACGAGGGGCTGGTCGCTTATAGTATCCGTCATGCTGCGCTCTCTCCATGCGCTGTTGGTACCGGTGTTGCCCCGAACTTGCCGATCGACGTAGATTCGATCCGCGCGGCGCGCAAGGTGGTCGTCGGCCACACCGGCCGGGCGCGAGAGGCTTCAGGGGGTGGGGCGGCCATGTCTGCGAACGACCGGATGCTGCCACGGAATTCCTCCCTGTGGCGTAGCCATGGGGAGGTGGCAGCGCGAAGCGCTGACGGAGGGGCAAATGGCGCGACGTTGCGGCCCCTCCACCACCGCCCACGGCGGCGGTCCCCCTCCCCATCGCTTCGCGACAGGGAGGATTTTACGTCCGCTCCCCACCCCAAAAGCGCCCTTCCGGTCCGCGCAGAATTCGTGCGGATGCCCTAATCCGGCGAGCCCGCATCCTCGCTCGGGATGCGGTAGAGATAGGCGGGGTCGGCCGGGTGGCGGAGCTTTTGCCAGATGGCGGCGGGGAGCAGGTGGTCGGTGCCCGTTGCCTCGAACAGCCGCGCGAGGTGGCCGGGGGCGGGCTGGTATTCGCTGACCAGATGCCAGCCGGGTTGCGGGCGGTAGAGCGGCGCCGCGTCGGCGGCGATGTGGCCGGCGGGTTTCGCGGCGCGCAGGGGGTTGTAATAATAGAGGCTGCCCGGCGTCGGGGGCGCGGTGTCGATGCGGGCGGCCGCATCCGCCCAGCGGAGCGGGATTTGCGCGCGGAAGGCGGTTTCGGGGTCGGTGCCGATGCGCTCGCGCGGATGGTCGGCGAGCGCGGCGACGAGCGTTTCGTCGCCGAAGGCGGGGTCGCGGTTCTCGACCGCGATGCCGACAAGGTTCGTCCCCGCGAGCAGCGCGAGCCCGCCGAGCGCCGCCCGGCGCGTGCGGGGGCTGCCCTGCTGCCACAGCCAGCCGAGCGCGGTGCCCGCGAGCAGGCACGCCATCGTCGAGGCGATCATGAAATAGCGCGGGTTGAGCGGCAGCAGATGCTGCGCGGCGCCGACGCAGACGAACCAGCAGCCGCCGAAGAGCGTGATCTGGCGCGCGAAGTGGCGCAGGCTTTGCGGGATCGACCGCGACAGGCAGAGCCATGCGCCGAGCGGCAGGGCGAAGAGCATCAGCGCCATGAATTCCTGGTTGAGCAGCAGGACGAGCAGCGGATCGACGAGCGGGTGGACGATGACGTTGCCCGCAAGGTCGATCGAGCGGTCGATCGTCGAATCATGGTGGAGCGCGATGTTGAAGCGGTAGAGCGGGTCGCCGGTCATGATACCGAGATAGACGAGTTCGAGCGCCCAGACCGCGACGAAGCCCGCAGCGATCCAGAGATAATTCCAGCGGCCGATGCGGTGACCGGCGAGGAAGAGCAGGCCGAAATAGATGGCGACGAACACCGCGGTCTCGCGTGTCAGGAAGGCGAGGCCCGCGAGGATGCCCGCGCCGATCAGCTTGCGCTTGTCCGCCACACCCGTCTCGAGGCAGCGGAAACAGAGCAGCCACGCGGCGAAGAGCAGCGCCATCTCGATGATATCGACGCTGGCGATCGACGCCTGCACCGCAATCAGCGGATTGGTGACGACCGCGACGAGCGCGGCGAAGGCGGGGAGCGGCCCCGCGACGTCGCGCGTGACGCGCCATGCGAGGATGAGGAACAGGATCAGGTAGAGCAGCGAGGGCAGCACCATCGCGACCTCGTTGCCGCCGAGGATCAGGAAGGCGACGGCCATCGGCACGGTGATCGGATAGCGGATCGTGCCGTGCCCGCCGACATAGGGGAAATGCTCGATCCAGCCATAGGCGCCGCGCGCATAGGTGGTGTCGTCCGACGCGATGAAGCCCACCCACGACAGCGCCACGAGCAGCGCGAAGAGCGCGAGGCCGATCCAGAGCCCGCGGCGGCCGGGCGTGACGAGCGAGGCGAGGCGGTCGGTCATAGGGGACGATAGACCCAGAGGCGCGAGAGAAGGAAGGCGGTGCCCACGACGACGATGTCGACGCCGAGCTTGGCGAGATAGGCGTTCGCGCCGAGCAGGCGGATCGCAGCCCAGAGCAGCGCCGAGGAGAGCAGCAGGTTGAAGCCCAGCACCGCGAGATAGGCGGCGACCTGGCGCGCAGCGCCGTCGCGCTGCGCCCAGCGGAAGGTGACATGGCGGTGCAGGACGAAGCCGAGCGCGGCGCCGGTGAGCTTGCCGCAAAGGTTCGCGGCGAGGAACTGGCCGGGGAACAGCGCGAGCAGCAGCGAATAGACGCCGAAATCGGCGGCGAGCACGACGAGGCCGACGAGGCCGTAGCGCGCGCCCTGGGCGATCAGCCCGTTACCGGTCATCGGGTGCGCGATCATCGGCAAACAGGTCGGCGAGGGTCAGCGTCGGCTGGATCGGCACCTTGGGCTCGTTCGCCATGTCGAAGGCGAGAAAGTTCAGGAGGAGCTGGACGCCGAGAATGATCGGCAGCACCGCGATCATCACCGTCCCCGTGCTTGCGATCTCGCCGGTGCTGACCGAGCGATACCATTCGGCGGCGCCGTAGATGGTGCCGAAGAGCAGGAAGATCGCGCCGATCAGCAGCTGCAGCGTGGCGGGCGAGAAGTCGCGGAGAAAATAGGTGTAGAAGATCCGCTTCACCAGCTCGCGCAGATGGGTACGCAGAAACGGCCAGAGTTCGTTTCGGATGCGAAGGTTGCTGACCTCGTCGGCATAGACCGCCTCCATCGGCACGTCGGCGACGACCGCGCGCGCATTGCCGAGGTTGATCAGCATGTCGGTTTCGAAGAAATAGCGTTCGGAGACATTGGCGAACTCGATCCGTTCGAGCGCCGCGGCGTGGATCGCGGTAAAGCCGTTGGTCGGATCGAAAATCCCCCAATAGCCGCTCGACAGCTTGGTCATGAACGACAGCGCGGCGTTGCCGTAGAGGCGGACGCGCGGCATCCGGCGGACGTTCCACAGGCTGTGGAAGCGGTTGCCCTTTGCATAGTCGGCCTGCCGCGCGAGGACGGGGCGCGCGATGTGCGGGATGAGCGCGGGGTCCATCTGGCCGTCGCCGTCGACCTTGACGATGATATCGGCGCCGGCGCCCAGCGCGGCGCGATAGCCCGTCATCATCGCGCCGCCGACGCCGCGGTTGACCTCGTGCCGCAGCACGCGGACGCGGGGGTCGCGGCACTGCTCGCCGACGTAGGCGCCCGATCCGTCGGGGCAGGCGTCGTCGACGACGAAGATCATCGCGACCTCGGGTCCGATGCGCGCGATCACGTCGAGGATATGCGCCTTCACGCGGTAGCTGGGGATCACGACCGCCAGCGTCTGTTGGAGCCGCACGCGGCCGGGAAGGCGGATCGGAGTCTGCATCGCGGCTTCATAGCCGGGAAATGTAAAAATATCCTGTTTTGATACAGGCCGGTAAGCGGGTGCGGACCCTATAGCTTCTCGCCCGGAAAGAAGCGCGCGACGACGTCGCTCGCGAGGCGGGCGGGGCGGAGGGTTTCGGCGTCGATGCAGCACCAGCTCGACTTCACCTCGGCCAGCACTTCCTCGCCGCGCCGGATCACCGTTTCGTAAAAGGCGCGCGCGCCCTGCACCTTTTCGAGGATCACCGTCGCGATGACCTGATCGTCGAGGAAGGCGGGGCGGCGGTAGGTGATCTCGTGCTTCAGCGCGACCCAGAGGTGCGCGGCGACCGCGTCGGGCGGGGCGATCTTGCGCCAGTGCGACAGCACCGCCTCCTGCACCCAGCTCAGATAATGGGCGTTGTTGACGTGGCCCATGAAGTCGATCTGGTCGGCGCCGACGGCGATGGCGTGGTCGTGCGGAAGGGCGGGGCTGCTCATAACGCTGACACTAATGTCAACAATCTGTGACGGAAAGATGAAATGCGACGGAAATTGTCACAAATCGTCGCCCCCGCGCAGGCGACGTTATGCTAACCCCGCCCGCGGTACGGCGCGACGCCCTGGTCGGGGAGCCACAGGCCCGCAGGCGGCGGGCCCGACTGCCAGAAGACGTCGATCGGGATGCCGCCGCGCGGATACCAGTAGCCGCCGATGCGCAGCCATTGCGGCTGCATTTCGTCGAAGAGGCGACGGCCGATGCCGACGGTGCAATCCTCGTGGAAACCGGCATGGTTGCGGAAGGCGCCGAGAAAGAGCTTGAGGCTCTTCGATTCGACGATCGTCTCGCCGGGCGCATAGTCGATGACGAGATGTGCGAAATCGGGCTGGCCGGTCACCGGGCAGAGCGAGGTGAATTCGGGCGCGGCGAAGCGGACGAGATAGAGTTCGCCGCGGCGCGGATTGGGCACATAGTCGAGCACGGCGGCCTCGGGCGAGGCAGGCAGTTCGCTGGACTGGCCGAGATGTTTGGGCGCGAGCGGCGCAGGGGTAGAATCGGACATGGAAACCATCTAGGGACGCGCGCGGCCGATGTCATCCGCCGGGGTGACGTCGCGGCCGGGTTCAGGGCCGATTCAGCGCCCCGGCCCGAAGACATGTTGCGGGATTGCGGACGATTTCAATGACGGTGCGGACGATCGGGCGGAGGAACGACAGGGCGCGGTTGCCGCTGATCGCGGTGGCGATGGCGCTCGCGGCGCCCGCGGCGGCGCAGGAGACGCAGAGCCCGGCGCCGACCCCCGCGCCCGCTTCGACCTTTCGCCTGCCGCCCGCGAGCGACGGCCGCACGCCGGGCGTACAGGGCCCCTCCGACGGCGCGCTGCCCCCGCTCGCGCCCGGCGAGCGCGGCGGCCCGCCGACCCCGGCGCCCACCCCGGCGCCTACCCCTGCGCCGACTCCGGCGCCCGCGCCGACCGCGCCGCCGCCGGTGGTGACGACGCGGCCCGCCCCGACGACCACGACGCCGGCGCCGGCCGCGACGCCGCGGCGCGAGGCGCCCGCAGCGGCGGCATCGCCGGACACGGCCAGCGCGGCACCTGCCGGAGCGGCAGCTGCGCCCGCAGCGGCGGCGCCCACCAGCGAAACCGCACCGGCGCCGGGCTTTTCGGCCGACCCGACCCTTCCCGCGCCCGTCGCGCCCGCGCCCGAAACCGCAGCCGTTGGCGCGCCAGCGGGGAGCAGTGACGGTCCGCCGGTCTGGGCCTGGCTGCTCGCCGGGCTCGCGGCCGCAGGCGCCGGTCTGTGGTACTGGCGGCGCCGTCCGCTGGTCGCGGGCGAGCTGCCGGTCGATCTCGACGAGCCGATCGCGCCGCCGCCGCCTGAGCCGAAGCGGCAACCGCTGGCGCGCGCCGCCGAACCTGCCGCGCGGCCGGTGCCGGCGGCGGCGCCAGCGGTTGCCGCTCCCCGCGCTCCCGCCGCCGCGTCGCCGCTGGTGACGCGCCCCGTCGCCGAGCGCCGCGCGCGCGTGGCGATGGCGCTCGAGGTGCGCGGGATCCGCATGACCAGCGACCAGCTGATCGTCGCGCTGACGCTGAACCTCGTCAACGAAGGCGCGGTCGCGGCGACCGGGCTGATGGTCCGCGTCGCGCTCAACCAGGGGTCGGCGATGCCCGAACCCGTGCTCGCGCGCTTTTATGACGGCGCGGGCGGCAGCGTGCTGCGCGACGACATCCATCTTGCGGCGGGCGCGGGCGAGCAGATCGGCACCGAGGTCATGCTGCCGCGCGCGATGATCGAGCCTCTGATGATCGGCGGCAAGCCGATGCTGATTCCCGTCCTGGCGTTCGACGTCACCTATCACTGGGACGGCGAGGGCGACGCCTTCGGCCAGTGCGCGGGCAGCTTCGTCCTCGGCCGCGAGCAGGGCACGAGCGGAAGCGAGCGGCTGGCGCCGCTACCGCTCGATCGCCCGAACCTGATCGTCAACCGGCCGGGCGCGCGCACGACCGCGGTCCGCCGCGACCAATAAAGCGTCATGACGCCGCTTTTCTTGTTGCGGCGCACCATAAGCTGAGGCAGACCGCCAGCGTGCTTGAAAAAGGGCACGCCGGGGCATAGGCTTGCCGTCCCCCGGAGAGAAAAGAGCCGCAGCAGGATGGCCGGACAGGGACAGGAAAAGGGGTTCCGCCCGGCCGCAACAGGAGCATGACATGGACGCCTTGGTCTCAACCGACTGGCTGGAACGCGAACTGGGGGCATCGGACCTGCGGGTCGTCGATGCGACGAAATTCGGCGCCGACGCCGGCCGCGACGCGCGCGCCGATTACGAGACCGGGCATATTCCGGGCGCGGTGTTCATGGACCTCGCCGAACTGGTCGATGCCTCGTCGGCGATCGACAACATGGCCCCGCCGGCGGAAAAGTTCGCGAGCCGGATGCAGTCGCTGGGCCTTGGCGACGGCAGCCGCATCGTCATCTATGACGACAGTCCGCTGAAGAGCGCGGCGCGTGCCTGGTGGCTGCTCAAATTGTTCGGCGCCCACGACGTCGCGCTCCTCGACGGCGGCCTTGCCAAGTGGAAGGCCGAGGGACGCCCGCTCGAAATGGGCAAGCAGACGCTGCGTCACCGTCACTTCACCGTGTGGCGCGACGCGAAGGCGGTGCGCACCAAGGAGCAGATGCAGGCGAATGTCGAAAGCGGCGCCGAGCAGGTGCTCGACGCGCGCGACGCGAAGCGGTTCACCGGCGAGGAGCGCGACGCGCGCCCCGGCCTGGCGCCCGGCCATATCCCCGGTTCGAAGAACCTGCCCTTCGGCGAGCTGTTCAACGCCGACGGGACGTGGAAGCGCGGCGACGCGCTGAAAGCGGCGTTCGACGCGGCGGGGGTCGATCTCGACAAGCCGCTCGTCACCACCTGCGGCAGCGGGATGACTGCGACCGTGATCGCCTTTGGCGCGCATCTGCTCGGCAAGGACGATGTCGCGGTCTATGACGGCAGCTGGCTCGAATGGGGATCGGATGCCGCGACGCCCAAGGCGACCGGCGCCGCCTGAGCGTAAAGCACGGCTTCGCGGCCGCGCGGCTTTTTCTTGCTTGTCCTGCCCCGGTGCGCAGCTTTAGGGTCGCGGCATCGGGGCGAGGCAACCTCCCGGTCAGGCATCCGCCCAAGCGTTGCTTTTTCGCCCGGCTTCGCCGGATGGAGAAGCATGACCTATGACCGACGTCCCCGACGCATCGCTCAAGATACCCGCTTTCGGTGAAGCCGTGCGCGCTTATGCGCGCATCGGCTGGTTGAGTTTCGGCGGCCCCGCGGGGCAGATCGCGCTGATGCACCGCGAGTTCGTCGACGAGCGCCGCTGGGTCGACGAGTCGACCTTCCTCCACGCGCTCAACTTCTGCCATCTGCTTCCCGGTCCCGAGGCGCAGCAGCTTGCGACATGGATCGGCTGGCGCCTGCACGGCTTTCGCGGCGGGCTGGCGGCGGGGCTGCTGTTCGTCATCCCCGGCGCGCTGGTGATGCTCGGCCTGTCCTTGCTCTATGTGACCGCGGCGGGGCTCGGCTGGTTCGCGGCGCTGTTCGTCGGGATCAAGGCGGCGGTGCTGGCGATCGTCGTGCAGGCGCTGCTGCGGATCGCGGGGCGCGCGCTCCAGACGCCGCTGCTGCGCGGCATCGCCGTCGCCTCCTTCGTCGCGCTCGCGGCCTTTGCGGCGCCGTTCCCGCTGGTCGTGCTGTCGGCGCTGGTCGCCGGCTGGGCGGCGGCGCGCTGGCGGCCCGACTGGATGAAGCTGGCGCCCGCGAAGCAGGGCGCGGCGCCGCCGCGCCGGTCGGCGTGGCGCGAATCGCTGACGGCGGTGCTGCTGTGGGGCGCGATCTGGGCGGCGCCGATGCTGCTGATCCTCGTCACATTGGGCCGCGATCATGTGCTGTGGGACATCGGCGCCTTTTTCTCGCAGCTCGCGGTCGTGACCTTCGGCGGCGCCTATGCGGTGCTCGCCTATATGGCGCAGGCGGCGGTGTCGGGGTTCGGCTGGCTGCGGCCGGGCGAGATGGCCGACGGGCTGGGGCTCGCCGAGACGACGCCGGGGCCGCTGATCCTGGTGACGCAGTTCGTCGGTTTCCTCGCCGCATGGCGCGACGCGGCGCCCTTCACGCCCTTCGTCGCGGCGCTGCTCGGCTCGCTGTTGACCCTGTGGGTCACCTTTGCGCCCTGTTTCCTCTGGATCTTCGCCTTCGCGCCGTGGATCGACCGGCTCGAACGCGCCGCGGGGCTGAAGGGCGCGCTCGCGGCGGTGACCGCGGCGGTCGTCGGGGTGATCGCCAACCTGTCCTTGTGGTTCGCGCTGCATGTGCTGTTCCGCCGACTGGAGCCGACGGCGGGTGGGCTCGACCTGCCGGTGCTGGCCAGCGTCGACCGGCCGGCCGTTCTGCTCGCGGGGCTCGCCTTTCTGCTGCTCTTCCGCTTCCGGCTAGGGATCATCCCGATGCTCGCGATCTGCGCAGCGGGCGGGCTCATCCTCGGGCTCGGCGGTCCGCTACTGGATTTTGCGTAGCGCTCCGCTAACAAGGCGGGGATGAGCAGTTCCGACGATGACGATCTCCGCCCCGCGACCCGGCTCGTGCAGGGCGGGCGGCGGCCCGAATGGACCGGCGATCCGCGCCTTGGCGGCAGCATCGTCAATCCGCCGGTGTGGCGCGCCTCGACGATCCTCTACGATACTGTCGCCGACCTGAAGGCGCGCGGCCATGCGACGCACGACAAGCTCTATTACGGTCGGCGCGGGACGCCGACGGTGTGGGCGCTCGCCGACGCGCTGACCGCGCTGGAGCCGGGGGCGGAAGGCACCTTGCTCTATCCGTCGGGGGTCGCGGCCAATTCGGCGGGGCTGCTGGCGCTGCTGTCGCCAGGCGATCATCTGTTGATGGTCGACAGCGCCTATGAGCCGACGCGGGCGTTCTGCAACGGGATGCTGGCGCGGATGGGGGTGCGGACGAGCTTCTACGATCCGCTCGTCGGGGCGGGCATCGCGGAATTGATCGAGCCCGAGACGAGGCTGATCTTCCTCGAATCGCCGGGCAGCCTGACCTTCGAGGTGCAGGATATTCCCGCGATCACCACGGTCGCGCGGGCGCGCGGCGTGCTGACGATGCTCGACAACACCTGGGCGACGCCCCTGCTCTTCCCCGCGCTGGCGCATGGCGTCGATGTGACGATGATGAGCCTCACCAAATATGCCGGCGGGCATAGCGACGCGATGATGGGATCGCTGACCGCGACCAAGGCGGTCTGGCCGAGGCTGCGGCAGGCGGCGTATCAGCTGGGGCAGGCGGTCTCGCCCGACGATTGCGCACTGATCCTGCGCGGACTCAGGACGCTCGACGTCCGCATGGCGCGGCATGGCGAAAACGGCCTTGCGGTCGCGAACTGGCTCGCTGGGCGCGCCGAGGTCGGGCGGGTGCTGCATCCGGCGCTGCCCGGCGACCGGGGGCATGCGCTGTGGACGCGCGACTTCAAGGGGACGAGCGGGCTGTTCGGCTTTACGCTCAAGGGCGCCGATGACGCCGCGCGGACGCGGTTCGTCGATGCGCTCGCCCATTTCGGCATCGGCTTCAGCTGGGGCGGCTATGAAAGCCTCGTCGTGCCCGCCGATCCGGCCGCCATCCGCACCGCGACCCGCTGGACCGACCCCGACCCGCTGGTCCGCCTGTCGATCGGGCTCGAGGATCCGGCCGACCTGATCGCCGACCTTGAACGCGGGCTCGCCGCGTTGTGAGCGTCGAGACCGGCCTTCGCGAAGGCTTTGCCCGCACCGTCACGCTGATGAAGGACATCGGGCTCGACGTCGGATCGTACCGGCTCTCGCTCTATGGCCTGTTCTCGGCGATCGTCGTCGCGATCCTGCTGTGGATCGCGGTCAAGCTGACCATGCGCGCGCTCAAGTGGCTGCTGCGGCGGAACAGCCAGATCGACGAGGCGCAGCGGCTGCTTGCCGAAAAGCTGATCGCGATCGCGCTGTTCACGCTTGCCCTGCTGTTCGGCATCGACCTGCTCGGCATCGACCTCACCGCGCTCGCGGTCTTTTCGGGGGCGGCGGGGCTCGCGATCGGTTTCGGGCTGCAAAAGACCGTCGGCAACCTGATCGCGGGGATCATCCTGCTGATGGACCGGTCGATCAAGCCCGGCGACGTGATCGTCGTCGGCGACGGCAGCAGCATGGGCGGGACGACCGGGCCGGGAAATATCCCCAATGTCGGGCGCGTCGCGAAGATCGGGGTGCGCGCGGTCAATGTCGTGACGCGCGACGGCAAGAAGCATCTGATCCCGAACGAGCTGCTGATGACGCAGCCGGTCGAGAACTGGAGCTATTCGAGCCGCGACGTGCGCGTGCGGCTGCACATTCCGGTCGCCTATGAATGCGATCTGCGCGCGGCGCAGGCGATCATCATCGATGTCGCAAAGTCGAATCCGCGCATCCTGAACGAGCCCGAACCCGCGGTGTGGATCACCGCCTTTGGCGAACGCGCGGTCGAACATGAATTGCGCTTCTGGATTTCGGACCCCGAATCGGGGCTCGGCAATATCCAGGGCGAGGTGTTCCTGGGCATCTGGGACCGTTTCAACGAGGCGGGAATCCGCATCCCCTATCCGCGGACCGAGGTGCGATTGGTCGAAAGGGACGCAGACGCTTGAAAGGCCATGTGTCCCCGCGAAGGCGGGGATCCATTTCCTGCCGGTTCAAAGCCGCGCCGACCGGAGATGGGCCCCTGCCTTCGCAGGGGCACGAAGCCTTAAAACCCCACCTTCTTCGCGCGCTCGATGCACTCGACGATGATCCGCTTGGCCTCGTCGACGTCGCCCCAGCCGTTGAGCTTGGCCCATTTGCCGGGTTCGAGATCCTTGTAGTGGATGAAGAAATGCTCGATCTGCTGAAGCACGATTTCGGGCATGTCCTGATAGCTCGCGACCTTGTCGTAATAGGGAAAGGTCTTGCTGACGGGCACGCAGAGCAGCTTTTCGTCGCCGCCGGCGTCGTCGACCATCTTGAGGACGCCGATCGGGCGGCACTTCACCACCGCGCCCGCAACGATCGGCGAGCGCGCGACGACGAGCGCGTCGAGCGGATCGCCGTCCTCGCCCAGCGTGTGCGGGATGAAGCCGTAATTGGCGGGATAGCGCATCGGGGTGTGGAGGAAGCGGTCGACGAACAGCGCGCCCGACGCCTTGTCGAACTCATATTTCACGGGTTCGCCGCCGATCGGCACTTCGATCAGCACGTTCAGGCTGTCGGGCGGGCTGTCACCCGCCGGGACGAGGTCGATACGCATGGGAGAAGTCCTTTTTTGTCGTTTTGCAGTCGCGCGCGCCTTTAGCGCCGGACGCGGGACAAAGTCGAGGCCGGAAAGCCCCTTTTCCTGAGAGAAAAGGTCAAAGCGCGCGTTTGGGAGCGAGCAGGCGGTCGAACCAGTCGGGCCCGGCGCCGGTCTTTTCGAGGTGCGGCCAGCGCAGCCCGCCATGATAGTCGATGTCGACGCTGCGGTAGCGGCCGCCGCGTTCGACGAGCAGGCGGACGGGGGTCTTGCCGTCGGTGGCGGTGCGAATCGCGCTTTCCAGCCGGTCCTTGCTGTAGCTCATCCCGTCGACCGCGATGATCTTCGTACCGTTGACGATGTCGGCGCGGAACGCCGGGCCGTTCCACAATATGCTGCCCGCGACGCCGTCCTTGTCGATCGTCAGGCCCAGCGAGTGGGTGAGCTCGAAATTTTTCGCGCTCTTCATCTTGTCGCGGTCATAGGCGTTGGGGACGTCGCGCCAGACGAGGCGGTATCCGGCGCGCTCGATCCCCGCGACCGGCGCGGGCTGGCCGGGAAGCTGCATCCGGTCGTGCAGGAATTTGGGCCAGTCATAGGGATACACGGCGTTCAGCGTCTGCGCGACATCGTCGAAATCATAGGTGACCTCGCCCCAGTCGCCGCCCTTGCCGCCGAAAAAGGCCTTCGCGAAATCGTCGAGGCTTTTCGCGTCGTTCGTGCCCTGGCGGATGATCATGTCCGCCTCGAGCCACATCAGCGCGCCCTCGTTGTAATAATCCTCGGTCCGCGTCGCGCTGGGGAAGGCGCGCGCCTTGCGCGCCGCGATCACGGGGTCGAGCGTCGTATCCTCGACCGAGCGCCAGTCGCGCCCCGCCTGCACGCTGTAGTTGGCGGCGTTGGTCGCCCATTCGCCGAGGATCATCTCCTTCGACTGCATTCCCGAGCGGCCGGCGAGGACGAGATCCCAGAAGCTCGTCTGCCCCTCATAGACCCAGAGGAGATTGCCCTGCATCGGGGTGCGATAGTCGGGGGTCCACAGCTTGTCGGGGCGGCGGTATTTGCCGTTCCAGCTGTGGGTGAATTCGTGCGGCAGCAGCCCGCGTTCCGAATCATTGCCGTCCCAGCCGGTAAAATAGTCGGGGTTGCGGCTGTTCTCGCTCGACCGGTGATGTTCGAGCCCGATGCCGCCGAGTTCGTCGGTGAGCGCGAGCAGGAATTCGTAGCGGTCGAAATGCTTCGTTCCGAACAGCGCGACCGCCTCGGCCACCATCGCCGCGTGGCGTGCGATATGGTCGGGCTTTGCGTCGAGATATTGCGGCTCGTCGGCGACGACGTTCAGCGTGACATTCTGGCCGAGATCCCATTTGCGGAAATAGCGCCCGGCGAACATCGGGCTGTCGACCAGCGTCTCGTAGCTGGTCGGGGCATAGCTGTAGCGGTTGCCCGTCACCTTCAGCCCGTCGAGCGCCGCGGCGCCGGTCCAGCCCTCGGGCAGCGTGACGTCGAGCTGCACCGGAATGCCGCGCGTGAAATAGCCCGCGGGGTACAGGCTGACCTGTTCCCACTGCAGGTTCATCATCGCGGGGGTAACGACGACGCGGCCCTCGCTCGGGCGCGTCGGCGAGAGGAAGTCGAAGGCGATGTCGATGCTCTTCGCGCCCGCGGGCACGTCGATGTCGAAGGCATAGACGTCGGTCGGCTGGCGCGTCCAGGCGAGCGGCTTGCCGCCGGCGGTCGCCTTGAAGCCCGCGATCTCGGCGATCGCGCCGCGCGGCGCGTGCTTGCCGGGCAGCCATTGCGGATAGAGCAGGGTGACTTTGCCGCTCTTCGCGACCGGGATCGTCTGGCGGACGCGGAAGATGCCGCGCATCGAATCGCTGGCATCGACCCTGAGCAGCATCGTCCCCGGATAGGGCCGGTCGGTGGGCAGCGGGATGCTGTGCGGCTGGACGACGGGCTGTGGACGGCTGTTGCCGTCCTGCGCGAGCGCGGAAGGGGCGAGGGCGGCGGGGGTGAAGGCGATCAGGGCGGACGCGACGAACAGGGTCTTTTTCATGGGCCAATCTCTGCCGCCAAACCGGCGCGGCGTCCAGCATCGGCTCTGCAAGCGCGCTTTGCCTTTCGACGAAAAAGCATTAGACGCGCGGCGCATGAGCAAGGACAAGCCCGCCAAGATCGCGACGCCGCAGCCGGTGCGCGGCACCCAGGACATGCTCGGCGATTTCGCCGACCGGTTCGCCCATGTCGTCGATACGTTCGACCGCGTGCGCCGCCTCTATGGTTTCAAGCGCGTCGAGGTGCCGGTGATCGAGCCGACCGCGGTGTTCGCGCGGTCATTGGGCGAGACGACCGACGTCGTGTCGAAGGAAATGTATTCGTTCGAGGATCGCGGCGGCGAATCGATCACCTTGCGGCCCGAATTCACCGCGGGGATCGCGCGCGCGTATATCACGGGCGGCTGGCAGCAGTTTGCGCCGCTGAAGGTCGCGACGCACGGCCCGCTGTTCCGCTACGAGCGCCCGCAGAAGGGCCGCTATCGCCAGTTCCACCAGCTCGACGCCGAGGTGATCGGCAGCGACAGCCCGCTCGCCGACGCCGAACTGCTGGTCTTTGCCGACCAGCTTCTGAAGGAGCTGGGGATCGCCGAGGGCGTGACCTTGACGCTCAACACGCTGGGCGACGCGGCAAGCCGCGACGCATGGCGGACGGCGCTGGTCGAGCATTTCGAAGCCCATCGCGGCGATTTGTCGGAAGACAGCCTCGCGCGGCTCGACAAGAATCCGCTGCGGATCCTCGACAGCAAGGATGCGAGGGACCGCCCGATCGCCGACAGCGCCCCCGATATCGACGCGTATCTGACGCAGGAGGCGCAGGATTTCTTCGGCGCGGTGACGGCCGGGCTCGACGCGGCGGGGGTCGCGTGGGAGCGCAACGCGCGGCTGGTGCGCGGGCTCGACTATTATCGCCACACCGCGTTCGAGTTCGTGACCGACCGGCTGGGCGCGCAGGGCACGGTGCTGGGCGGCGGGCGCTATGACGGGCTGATCGAGGCGCTGGGCGGCCCGCCGACCGCGGCGGTCGGCTGGGCGGCAGGGATCGAGCGGCTGGCGATGTTGTTGGACTTCGAGCCGCGTCCGGCCACCGATGTCGTGGTTGTGCCCATGGGGGCCGCAGCCGAACAGCGCGCCGTCGCGTTGCTGGCCGATTTACGCCAATGGGGTCTCGCGGCCGACATGGGCTATTCGGGTAACATGAAGAAGCGGATGACCAGGGCGAACGCTGTTGGCGCCGCATTCGCGATTATTCTTGGCGACGACGAGCTTGCGCAGGGCGTCGCCGCAATAAAGAATCTGATAGACGGCAATCAGGACAATGTTCCGTTCGACGCTATCAGCGATCATCTCACGGACGGCTTGTCGCGCCTTGGACGTGGGCCGCTCGGCGGGTGGACGCTGTTTGCGCCGTATAAGGGCGAATGAGCTTATGTTTGACGTCGCGTGCCTGGCTAACGTTCAGGCCGGATTCCCGCGTTCGGGAATTACCGCATCGGCGGTCGGGGATCCCGGATCAAGTCCGGGATGACGAAGATTGAGATGATAGTGAACAGATGAGTGAAATGACGCACCGATCCGGCGATCCTATTAGGCCCCTCCCCTTCAGGGGAGGGGTTGGGGTGGGGCCCATCGGGCTTGTGCCAGGCCGATGGGCCCCACCCGCTGCAACTAGGCAGCAAGCTGCCAAGTTTCGCTGCCCTCCCCTGAAGGGGAGGGCGTGTTTGGCATGACCTCCGTTTCCGAAAAGCAGATCGACGCCATCATCGAACGTCATGCCGCGCTGCAGGCGCGGATGGCGACGGGGGATATGGCGCCCGCCGACTTCGTCGCGGCGTCGAAGGAGTTTGCCGAGCTCGAACCGGTCGCCGAAGCCGCGCGCGAGGTGGTGAGGCTGCGCGGCGAGCTCGTGGCGCTGGGGGACATGCTTGCCGATCCCGAGATGAAGGCGATGGCGGCCGAGGAAATGGCGGCGGTCGAGGCGGCGTTGCCCGCGGCCGAGCATGATCTGGCGATCAGGCTGCTGCCCAAGGATGTCGCCGACGAACGCGCCGCGATGCTCGAAATTCGCGCCGGCACCGGCGGCGACGAGGCGGCGCTGTTCGCGGGCGATCTGCTCCGCATGTACAGCCGCTATGCCGATACGCAGGGGTGGAAGGTCGAAATCATCTCGGCGAACGAGGCCGAGGTCGGCGGCTACAAGGAAGTCGTCGCGTCGGTCGCCGGGCAGGGCGTGTTCGCGAAGCTGAAGTTCGAAAGCGGCGTTCACCGCGTCCAGCGCGTCCCGGTGACCGAGAGCGGCGGGCGCATCCACACCAGCGCCGCGACCGTCGCGGTGCTGCCCGAGACCGAGGAGGTCGACGTCGCGATCAACGACAATGACCTGAAAATCGATATCTACCGCGCATCGGGTGCGGGCGGCCAGCATGTCAACACGACCGATTCGGCGATCCGCATCACGCATATCCCGACCGGGCTGGTCGTGATCCAGCAGGACCAGCGCAGCCAGCACAAGAACCGCGCCAAGGCGATGCAGGTGCTGCGCGCGCGGCTCTATGACCTCGAGCGCGAGAAGATCCACAACGCCGAGGCGTCGGCGCGCAAGTCGATGGTCGGGTCGGGCGACCGCTCCGAACGCATCCGCACCTATAATTTCCCGCAGGGGCGCGTGACCGACCACCGCATCAACCTGACGCTCCATCGTTTGCCCGAGATACTCGAAGGGCAAATGGACGAGCTGATCGACGCGCTGATCGCCGAGGATCAGGCGCAGCGACTGGCGGGGCTGGGTGAGTGATATAAGCGCTGCGCTGCGCGAGGCAGCGGCGCGGCTGGAGGGCGTGTCCGACACGCCCCGGCTCGATGCCGAACTCTTGATGGCGCACGCGCTGGGGGTCGATCGGCAGGCGCTGTTGCTCGATCGGGTGCGCTTTGCCGTTCCCGGGAGCTTTGACGCGCTGGTCGAGCGGCGATGCGCGCACGAACCGCTCGCCTATATCGTCGGCTATCGCGATTTCTGGACGATCCGGCTGGCGGTCGGTCCCGGTGTCCTCATCCCGCGTCCCGACAGCGAGACGCTGATCGAGGCGTGTCTCGACTTCGCTCGACACGAACGGCAGGCGGGATGGCCTTCGCGGATTCTGGATCTCGGGACCGGGCCGGGGACATTGTTGCTCGCCGCGCTCGCCGAATGGCCGGCGGCGACCGGGCTCGGCATCGATGCGGGCGAGGCGGCGCTGGCCTTTGCGCGCGCGAATGCCGATGCGCTCAATCTGGCCGATCGCGCCGCGTTCCGAACGGGCGACTGGGCCGATGGCGTCGAAGGCCCGTTCGACCTCATCCTGTGCAACCCGCCCTATATTGCCGACAGCGAGGAACTGATGCCCGACGTCGCCGACCATGAGCCATCCGGCGCGCTGTTCGCGGGCGCCGACGGGCTGGGGGATTATCGCCGGATTGTTCCGGATTTACCGAGGCTTCTGGCGCCCGACGGTCTCGCAGTCCTTGAAATCGGCCATACGCAGCGCATATCGGTATCCGGGCTCGCCGAGGCGGCGGGGTTCGCCGTCGCCTGCAAACAGGATCTGGGCGGCCGCGACAGGGCGCTTTTGCTGACCCGCCCCTGACGCCCCCGCACAAGAATTTGCTTGGTTTCCGCCGCAAAGCGCTGTAGGGGCGGGCTCACAGGCACGGGTTAGGTACCTTGATTGGTCCGATCGGTCTGCTTCCCACTTACGATGCTGGTGCGGGCCATGGGGTCCGGCGCAAGCGGTAAAGGGAACCGCGCGATGGGCGCGGGCACGACGCGCAAGAGCGCAGTCGGCCAAAATGGGGTTGGCGCAGCTTATTAGCTTATCAGGATGTCTCAGTTGAACATGAACAACCGGCAGAGCGGTCGCCGTCGCGGCCGCAACAACAACGGCAACAACAACAATCGCTCGCAGTCCGGTGGTGGACGCGGCGGGGTAGATCAGGCCAACCGCATCGACAGCCGGGCGCGCGGCAACGCCGCCCAGATGATCGAGAAATATCGCAACCTCGCGCGCGATGCGCAGTTGTCGGGCGACCGGGTCCAGACCGAATATTATCTCCAGTTCGCCGACCATTATTTCCGCGTGCTGAGCGATTTCCGCGCTCGCCAGGAAGAAAAGGCGGCGGCAAGCGGCCAGGAACGCAGCTATGACCGCCACCGCGACATTCGCGGGGTCGAAGATTTCGACGGCCATGACGACGCGAGCTTCGAGCCCGAATCGGACGGCGACGAGACCGGTGGCCGTGAAGGCGCCGGCCGCGACAATGAGGGTCGTGACAGCGGCGGACGTGAGGACGGCCGCGGCAATCGCCAGCAGGGCCGCGGCAACCGCCGCGACCGCGGCGACGATCGCGGCAACCGCGCCGATCCCGAAGCCGAAGGCGGCGACGAGCCCGCAGCCGTCGAGGCAGCCGAGGACGCGGCGCCCGCGCCGCGCGGCAATCGCCGCGGCCCGCGCCGCAATCGCGCGGCCGAAGGCGACGATGCCGGCGCCGGTATCGATTCGGCGGTGCTGCCGCCCGCGATCGGCCGTCCCGAGCGCGACGCCGGCGAAGAGGCCGCCGAGGCGCCCGCGCCCAAGCCGCGCCGCGCCCGCCGCACGCTGGCGGCGCGCGATACGGGTGTCGAAGCGGCCGAATAAGCCCGCGATTTCGCACTGGTTTTTACGGTTGGACTGACATAGCCTCCCCCGGACAGCGGTTCGGGGGAGGTTTTGATGCGTGCTTTGACTGCGATCGGTCTGGCCTTGATCGCTGGCGCGGTCCCGGCGGCCGCACAGGGTCCTGCTGCGGCGAATGCGCAGGGCCAGCTTTCGGTCACCATCTATAATGGCGGGCAGGCGCTGGTGCAGGATATCCGCCAGATCGCCTTTCCGGCGGGGCGCTCGCGGCAGGAATTCCCCGACGTGTCGGCGCAGATCCGGCCGCAGACGGTGTCCTTCGCCGCCGACGGCACCGCGATCGTCGAGCAGAATTTCGACTATGACCTGCTGTCGCCCAACGCGCTGATGCAGAAGGCGGTCGGCGAGACCGTGACCCTGCTCCGCATCAACCCCGCGACCGGGGTCGAGACGCGCGAGCGCGCGAAGGTGCTCGCGGTCAATGGCGGCGTCGTGCTGCAGATCGGGCCGCGCATCGAGATATTGCGCGACGACGGGCTGCCCGTTCGCGTCATCTTCGACAAGATTCCGCCGAACCTGCGCGCCAAGCCGACGCTGTCGATCACGGTGGACAGCAAGGGGGCGGCGACGCGGGCCGCGACGCTCTCCTACCTGACCGGCGGGCTCGGCTGGTCGGCCGACTATGTCTCGCTATACGATGAAAAGGCGGGGACGATCGACGTGCAGGGGTGGGTGACGCTGACCAACAACACCGGCACGACCTTCGACAATGCGCGCACCCTGCTGGTCGCGGGGACGCCGTCGGCGCGCGGCCTGTCGGGCTATGGATCGAGCTATCGCTCGTACCGCCCGGCGCCGCAGCAGGGCGAATTGCGCCGGGCGGGCACCGAGACCGCGCCGCGCGAGCAGCTTGGCGACTATTATCTCTATCCGCTGGCCGAACGCACGACGATCGCGAACGCGCAGACCAAGCAGGTGAGCTTCCTCGACGTCGCCAGGGTGCCGGCGCAGAAAATCTATGAATTCACGCTGGACGGCTTCGACAATATGGCCGACCCCAAGAGCGCGGCGAGCGTGATCCGGTTCAGCTCGAGCGCGCAGGGCGGACTCGGCGACGCGCTCCCCGCGGGGACGGTGCGCTTCTACCAGCGCGACCTGCGCGGCGATCCGCAGTTCATCGGCGAAAGCCGGATCGACCATACCCCGATGGGCAGCGACCTGGGGCTCAAGACCGGCGACGCGTTCGACGTGAAGGTGAAGGCCACCGTTGTCTCGCGCGAGCGCGTGTCGGACCGCGTGTGGCGCACCTCGATGTCCTATCTCGTCACCAACGCGCGGCCGCAGCCGGTGACGCTCGACCTTACGCAGCGCGGGCTCGACTGGTATTGGGCCGAGACGCGCATCCTCAAGGAAAGCCGGAAGAGCGAGCGGCTCGATGCGGACGGCACCAGATGGCGGCTCGACGTGCCCGCCAATGGCGAGGTCACGGTCACCGCGACCTTCGAAACGCGCTACTGACCGCGGCCGCCGCGATGCGCCGCCTGCTGCCCCTGCTGCTGATGCTCGGCGCATCGCCTGCGGCGGCGCAGCCGGTCGTGACCTCGGCCGCGCCCGATTCGGTCTCGGTCAGCGCCTTTCGCGATCCCGACCGCGCGGAGGGCGGCGAAATCGACCCCGACTGGCTGCAGGGCTTTGCGCTGATCTCCGAGCAGCGGACGATCGACCTGCCCGCGGGCGAATCGGTGCTGCGCTTCGAGGGCGTCGCCGAGGGTATGGTCGCGGTGTCGGCGATCGTCACCGGTCTGCCCGGCGGCGTCGTCCAGAAGAATCGCGACGCGGCGCTGCTCTCTTCCGCGAGCCTGCTCGACGGATCGCTCGGCAACCGCGTCCACCTGCGCCGCACCGACCGCGCGACGGGCAAGGTGACCGAGGAGGATGCGATCATCCGGTCGGGGCCGCAGGGCGCGGTGGTGTTGCAGACGGCGGCGGGATTCGAATCGCTTCGCTGCACCGGGCTTCCCGAAACGCTGGTCTATGACGGGGTGCCCGCGGGGCTGACCGCGAAGCCGACGCTGTCGGTGACGACGCGCAGCCCCGACGCGCGGCGCGTGACGGTGACCTTGACCTATCTGGCGACGGGCTTCGACTGGGCGAGCAATTATGTCGCGCGCGTCGCGCCCGACGGAAAGACGCTGAACCTGTTCGCCTGGCTGACGGTTGCGAACAGCAATGGCGAGAGCTTTGCCGATGCCAATCTGTCGGCGCTTGCGGGGACGCTGAACATCGAAACGCCGTTCGAGGATCTGGCCGAGCCGCCGCCGCAGCCCCGTCTCGACCTGTCCTGTTTCCCGACCGGCAGCGGCCGGAACGGCATTCAGCCGCCCCCGCCTCCGCCGCCGCCCCCGGCGCCGATGGCCGGCGGCTATGCCGACGAATCGTCGATCGTCGTCACCGCGCAGCGCCGGCAGGAAAAGCTGATGGACGTGCCGATCGCGGTCACCGCGATCGCCCAGCTCGAGGATCTGGGCGACCTCAAGCTCTATCGCGTGCCGATGCCGGTGACGGTCGCCGCGAACGGGCAGAAGCAGGTCGCGCTGCTGGTCAAGGACAAGGTGCCCTTTCAGACCATCTATCGCCTGCACGATTGCCCGCGCTGCGAACCCAAGGAGCAGCAGACCGAAATCGTCCTGCGCATGGAGAACAAGGAATCGGGCAAGCTGGGCGTTCCGCTGCCGAGCGGGCAGGTCGCGGTGTTTGAACGCGCGATGGGCCGCGAATTGCTGGCGGGCGAGGGGATGATGCGCGACCATGCGGTCGGCGAGACCGTCAACCTTGTCATCGGCGAAAGCGGCCAGGTGCTGGTCACGGCCGACAATTATTACGCGCCGGGGAAAGGCGGCGACGATTATCGCCTGACCGCGACCAACGCGAACCCGTTCGCGGTGCGGATCGAATTCGGGTTCGACGTCGATGACATGAAAGGGCTCGATTCGCGGATCCGCAAATTGCCGCGCAAGGACGGGCTGCCGACATGGATCGTCGATGTGCCGGCCAATTCGGCGCGCAGCTTCGACTATCGCGCCCGCGCAGAAGATTAGGCGTAGCGACGATCAGGCGGTCGGCAGCGGACGCGGGCGGTGATTCTCGTCGAGCGCGACGAAGGTGAACACGCCCTCGGTCACGCGCTCCTCGGTCCGGCCGCCGTCGCGCGTCGCGACGACCTCGAGCCGGATCGCCATAGAGGTGCGGCCGCGCCGTTCGAGATGCGCATAGACCGAGACGATGTCGCGCAGCAGGATCGGCGCGATGAACTCCATCGTCTCGATCGCGACCGTCGCGACCGGCCCGCAGGCGATTCGCCCGGCGACGATGCCGCCCGCGATATCCATCTGGCTGAGCACCCAGCCGCCGAAGATATGCCCGTTGGCGTTGATGTCGGCGGGGCGCGGGACGACGCGCAGGATCGGGTCGCGCGGGCAGTCGGCTGCGGCCTTATCGGTCATGGTTCAAATCCGGGGCGTTTTCGAAAGGATCCTCGATCGCCTCGTCATGGCCGCTGCCGCTCGACAGGAAGACGAGCCCCATCAGCGCGGCGCCGAGCATGACCGACAGGCCGACGCCCGCCGCGGTGGCGATCATCATGTGGATGGTGAGCTGATCGCCCATCGTGAAGCGCAGCCAGCCCAGCGCGAGGACGACCGCGCCGAACGACACGATCGCCATGCCTTTCATCAGCCGGCGATAGCGCGCCCAGGCGATGTCCGACGTGTCGCGATCGTCGAGCGGGGAGGGTTTGACCATGCGCGCCTCCATGAACCAAGCGGCGCGCGACGCCAAGCGGTAACGGGCGCGGGCTTCGGCTTTGCCGCGAATCATGTTAGGTTCGGCCCTGCAACGGACAAGCAGGAAGGGAGCGGCACCTATGACGATCGGAGCGATTCTCCACGGGCGCACGAGCGCGGTGATTTCGGCGCGGCCCGACGATACGGTGCGCGTGGTGATCGATCTGCTCGCGCAGCACCGCATCGGCGCGGTGCCGGTGGTCGAGGGCGAATCGATTGTCGGCATCTTTTCGGAACGCGACCTCGTCCGGCTGATGTCCTCCTATGGCCCCGAGGCGCTCGACCGCCGGCTCGACGAGGTGATGACCAAGTCGCCGGTGACCTGCGATTCGCGCATGGCGGTGATCGCCGCGCTCTCGCAGATGACGCAGAAGCGTATCCGCCACCTGCCGGTCGTCGACGACGGCGTGCTGGTCGGATTCATATCGATCGGCGATCTGGTGAAGTATCGGATCGACCATATCGAGGCCGAGGCCGCGGCGATGCGCGACTATATCGCGTCCTGACCGGGCGCGGCCGTCAGGCCAGGATCGGCCGCGGGGTCGCGGCGCAGCACGATCTGGATCCCTTCGGCGATCACCTCGCGCTCGAACGTCCAGAGCAGCGCGCCATAGAGCGCGACGCCGAGGCCGACCAGCAGGCCGAGGCGAATCGGCGCGGCCCAGTGGAAGGGCACGATCAGCTCGGCCGCGAGCTCGACACCGATCGCCATCATCAGCGCGGGGGCGAGGCCCGGCAGCATCGCGCGCACGATATCCCAGAGCGACAGCCCGATCAGCCGCGCCGACAGCCGGACGGTATAGAGCAGCAATAGCGGCGCCGCGACGAGCCACGCCCATGCCATGCCGATCAGTCCCCAGTGCGACCCGATCAGGAAAGTGGTCGGAAAGATGATCGCGCCGCCGAGCGACACGAACATCGTGACCGAGGGCTTGCCGAGCGCATTGTTCACCGGCGCGAAGAGAATCTGGACCGTCATCAGCATCAGCGCGAGCGAGATATGCTGGACATAGGGGGCCATGCCGAGCCACTTCGGCCCGAACAAGGTTTCGACGAGCGGCGCCGCGACGACGGTGAGCCCGCAATAGAAAGGCGCCGACACCAGCATCAGCAGGCGGACGGTCTTGAGGAAGCCGCGCCGCATCGCGGCGGGGTCGTCCTTGATTCGCGAATAGGCGGGGAAGGCCACCTCGTTCAGCGGCGGCACGAACTTCGCCATGAAGATCTGCGAGAGGAACAGCGCCTCGGCATAAAGGCCAAGCGCGTGCGGATCGAACAGCCGCCCCGCGATGAAGACGTCCGACTGGCTCTGCACCAGCCAGAAGAGTTGCGAGAAGAGAATCGCCGAGCCGAACCCGATGATCTGGCCGCAGCCCTTGAAGTCGAAGCTTGGCCAGACGAGCAGGCGCGCGAGAATCGTGAGCCCGATCGCGCGCGTCCAGAACATCGCGAGCGGCGCATAGACGAGCGTCCACACCCCGAAGCCCGAAAGCGCACACGCGAGCGCGGTGCCCGCGCCCGCGGTGGCGGCGGCGAGGTTGACCACCGCTTGGCGGCGGAAATCGAGTGCGCGGCTCATGATGACCTCGGGCAGCGCAATGAAGGGAATCGCCAGAAAGAGCAGCGACTGGACGCGCAGCAGCTCGGCCACCTTGGGCTGGCCATAATAGGCCGCGGCGATGGGGCCGCCGAAGAAGAGAATCGCGGCGAGCATCGCGTTGAGTAGCAGGAGCAGGCCGAACGCCTGCCTGATTCGAAAGGGATCGACCGAATCGGATTGCACGAGCGCGCTCGCGAATCCCCAGCCGTTGAGGAAGGTGAGGAAGGCGAGAATCGCCTGCGTCATCGCAAAAAGCCCGTAATCGGCCGGATTCAGCAGTCGAATCACGAGCAATGTCGAGGCCCAGGTGATGATCTGCGCGAGAATCTGGCTGCCCGAGCGCCAGATCACGGCGCTCCGCACGCGGTCGCGGAAGGCGGTCGCACTTTCCTTTTCGTCGGTGCCGGCCTTGTTTTCCGCGGTTTCGCCTACCATCTGGTCCTTCTGGCCCGGGGCTTCCCGGCGTGTCGAGCAACTTTTGAAACAAAATTGCAAAAAGGTTGTTGACGCGAATCAACGATGGGCCTAGAGGC